>Ga0154930_111_pt3 | contig 2982 bp, 2 predicted proteins | sample RifCSPhighO2_01_FD_105898 | JGI IMG/M metagenome (GOLD analysis project Ga0154930, IMG submission 105898) | Candidatus Nomurabacteria bacterium RIFCSPHIGHO2_01_FULL_36_23 | reverse complement strand
GTATATAAATAGTTGGTAGATGGCGTCAGGCCTGTATCTGAATAAGAAGTCGCGACAGAAGTACCAACCTGTATACCTCTCCTGAATATCTTGTAACCGGTAACGGCGACATCATCGGTGGAAGCTGTCCAGGAGAGATTGATTTGGGAGGAAGAGATGATGGTTGCGGTTAAGCCCGTGGGGGTAGAGGGCGGGGTGGGGTCGGAAGGCGGTGGCGTATCTCCGGTGTAGTTGTAAAGTTCCGTAACTTCGGAGGCGGAGAGGGCGCGGTTGTAGATACGGACATCATCAAGAAGACCGTCAAAAATTCTATCCCCCGCAGTCCTGTCTCCAATCTTAAAAGTTGTGGTGGGGTCGCTTAGCGGAGATCCTGTAACACCGGTGTCAGTTTCTACATTTACACCATTGACAAAATAGGCAACTGTATCAGTTGAATCATTAAATACAACCGCCACATGCTGCCAAACTCCGAGAGTAATAGCATTAGCGTTCGCGGCTGAAATCACGGAGGAACCAGCCACAATACCAAAGGTGTTTGTCCCCGCGGGAGTACCAGTCGGATTATTGTCAAGAAATACCGCATATCCCGAAAGACCAGCGCCTCTTTTATCAATTATTCGTCCATAGCTACCGCCGCCAAACGTATCTGGTTTTATCCAAGCGCTAACCGTAAGACTACTGGCGAGATTTAGACTAGACCCAGTTCCCGCATCTACATAATCATTACTCCCGTCAAAAGACAAAGCTTGGCCAATTTTGCCCGTCGTCCAAGTCGGACCATTGGTTAAGGTGCCGGTGTTGCCGTTGCCCGAGGAATCAGCGACCGTAGCGCCGCTACCTTCGTCAAAATTCCAGTAGCCGACCAGGCCAGAAGTTGGAGCAGCCGCGATTGCAATTTCCAAATTACTTGCGGTAAAGTTGATATAAGAATTAATCTGGCCCGTAACATAAAAATAGTTGCCAACAACTAAAAAAAGAAAAACAACCCAATGCGCTATTGAGTGTTGTGGATTATTATGCCAAGAGCGATAATTGTTTGAACTGTTTAAAAGCTTGTTATGCAGAAAATTCATTTTTTTACATTTTAATCTTGTTTATTAATGTTTCCAACAAATTTTTAACCTCCTCCTGCGCGCTACTTTCAGGCTTGCTTTCAATAAATTTGGACCATTGAGCTAGAATTTCTTCATCCCTTATGTCTCTGACCGCGTTTTCCAGTTTTAATCTCATTTCAAAATCAACTTCTGTTTTGGCTTTAAGTACTTTTCCAATAAAAAGTTTGGTAAATTCTAAAACTTTGCCATTGGTTTGTTGAGTTTCTAAAAGAGTTTTTGTCTGACGAAGTTCTCGGGTGATAAAAAAATATTTAACGCTCAAAAAAACATTGCCTGCTAGTAAAATTAAAATAAGGATAAAAATTATTTTGTGCTTGTTCATATTCATATACTTTTTATTTTCATCTTCTCTCGTATTTTATCACGATAGAAGTTGTAGAGCAATAAAATTATAACCGTTATTAATAAAATTGTTTTCCAATCAACAATCTTCAGCCACCAATATTTGGTTTTGAGTTCAATGTTGATATGGATCCCACTACCCTCTTTAACCTGAAATGATTTGCCGTCGTAAGCAAGATAGCCCGGGGCTTCAGTTTTGAGATAATAATAACCCTCCGGCACCAAAAAAGAATAAGTGCCTCTGATATCGGTAGTTTGCGGATTTTCTTGCTGGTATTCTTTGGCCGACCAGAGTTCATATTGTTTAGTTTCTAAATTTAGTCTGAAAATAGAAACAACTGCCCCGGGAACGCGGATTTCTTTGTCGCCATATTTTTCATACACATACCCCTCAGGATCAACCACTGTAATTAATCTAATCTCTTTGTTTCCCAGTTCTGCGTCTTTAAAATCCATCACAGTAATGATTTCGTACTCGCCTTCAACTAGAGGCACGTCAATCTCTGCCGTATAAATTCCATCGCCATCAGGATCAGTATATTCAAATTCCAGCAAAACCAGTTTTTCTTCAACTCTAACTGGTTTCTCCTGAGTTTGGGCAAAAACTGGACTAGCAAAGATTGCGGATGCCAACAAAGAATCAGATGGAATCTCTAAAAAATTTGATGTGCTTATCTTTGATTTAAATACAACATAACCTTTAACGCTGGTAACTGGTTTGTCGGGTTTTATTACCAATTGTAAAGGTTTGCCGACTATCGTACTAATTCTTTGTTGCGGTTCGCCTTTTTTAGAAACAGATAAAGCAAAATTAAAGTCAATCAATTCAGCGCCAGTTTTGGCAAAAACAATTTCGGTGGGCAGTTTTTGTTTAGTTTGGGACGACAGTTTAGCAATTGGAACACCTTTTGGCAATGCAAATCTGCCCGAGTCAATTTGAGCGATCGGCAAACCGACTCTTTCTGTCAATCCGGGCAAAGTTAAGTTCACCGCGCTGAGTTTTGTCACATCGGTGATTTTACTAATGCCCACTTCTTTAAAAGTTTTTTTCAAAGTTGGGAATTTTTGAGCCAGATTGGTAATTGCTTTAGGCAAAGGCGCTAGGACAAATTCCGCGTTGTTCGGCAAAAGCCGCCATTTGGTTTGAAAAACTAAGGGCGTTTTTTGAGGCACTATAACCGAGGTCTCAGTTGGCTTAATTTCTGGTTTCGGTTTCAAAAATGATGGAATGATGTTTTCAAAGAAATTAAATATTGGATTCTGAACGCTGGGAACTGTTGGAGGAGTGACAGCTCGTGACCAGCTTCCACTGCTATGGGATGCGCAACTTGCGGTTGTGAAAGTTGTGTCAGTGCTCAATCCTGTGCCAGCAGAGTTTGTGGCATAGGAACGGAAATGATAGAGCGTATTGCATGTTAGCGAAGCAATGTCGTCAGTAAAGGCAGAAACACCAAAGCTTCCTGCGGTAGTGGTCGTTGTTCCATAGGAAGTTGTTAAACCATAGTTAAAACCGCGAGCTGTTGAA
>Ga0154930_107_pt1 | contig 3285 bp, 5 predicted proteins | sample RifCSPhighO2_01_FD_105898 | JGI IMG/M metagenome (GOLD analysis project Ga0154930, IMG submission 105898) | Candidatus Nomurabacteria bacterium RIFCSPHIGHO2_01_FULL_36_23 | reverse complement strand
AAACGAAGTACCGAAAGATAACGAATATATTTCGTATAAATATGACGGAAAATGCTACATCAATATTTTGTATTCTCAAAAAGCATTAGTAACACAGAATTTACTATCTAAAAATTATGACTCACTCTATGAATCAAGAAGATATTTTGATAGTGAGATCAAAAAACTCCATGAAATAAGTAAGAATATGCAATTTCTTTGGCACCCCGATCAGAAAAAACAAGAATATCTATCTAGTGAAAAAGAATCTTCTAACGGAAAAATTGAGGAAAGTATTGTTAATGTTGGCAAATATAAACTCGTAATTACTTCACCGTGGGATCATTTTTTAGATGACGAATCTTTTTATACCCATGTTGTGATTACAAAGAATGGAGAACTAATAAATACCAAGGATTATAAAGGTGTATATTTATCACATATTTATAAAATTCAAGTTAGTCAAACCTTTTATTATATTCTCGGTTTATGTTCTGGGGGTATGCACGGATGTGGAATACTAGTACCAATAATAAATGACGGGGATAAATTAGTTATCGGTAAAAATATTGAAGATGTTGATTTTTCGAATTATTTAAAAATTGAAGATTTTTTTACAAAGAATGGAGAACTGTACACAGTTTTCAATGATTCAAGATATTTTGGTGGATATTCATCATCAAATAATGCCTCTTACAACTCTGCCGTGCCGAGAATATACAAATTTGATAAAGCAACAGGAAACACTATTTTAGAGACCAACAACTTTTTAGAATTATACAAAGATTCAGTCAAAATAATTTCTGATGATTTAAATAAATTAAAAGATAGTGTGCCAGTAGAAGTTAGAAACTTGATGATGCAAACCGGAGCGGGACGCTCGTTAATTCCGTATTTCGATTATGATCTTGGAATGTCTATACTCGCTAATAAAAATAATGCTTCACAAATCAGAAAACAAATAGAAAAACTGTACATTGATTTTTATGGCGAAAAATATTCACTGGAAGCTCATTTTGATGGATATAAAGATTTTGATATATTTAATCTTGTGGAAGAGGTATTTAATTATGTCTCGGCTGTCGTACAAACATACATTAAAGAACCGGCTTTTGTTGATTCGTTAAAGAAACTTTAATTATTGAAGCCTGCCCGAATTTCGCCAAAAGAATTTTATGAAACTAGGCATTATCTTACAATCAAACAAACCCGAACACGCATGGAACACATTCCGTTTTGGTATTACTGCACTGAAAGCAGGACATCAAGCAGAAATTTTTTTGATGAGCGAGGGTTCGGAGTTGGACACTATCCCTGACAGCAAAAATTTTGATATTTCGGTAAAAGTTGCTGAATTCAAAGAGTTGAAAGGTGAAATCTACGCTTGTGGCTCATGTCTCAAAATACGAGGAAAAGAAGAAAGTAATGTTTGTCCTGTTTCTACAATGTCCGATTTGTTAAAAATGATTGAAAATTCAGATAAGGTTTTGGTTTTTGGTTAATTTGCCCGCTCGAATTTCGCCAAAAGAAATTAGCGGAGCAAATGGAAAATTCCTCCCCAAACCCCTCCTTTTCCATTTGCGACATCATTTGTTTTGGAAATAGGTTCGAGCTTGGTACAATAAACACACCACGTAAAAGTAAAAAACTTTATTTAATTGCTTTATAAATTATAACATATTATACTATAGTTTCTTTATGACATTTTCAAATGATATTTTGATGCGAGTGGTAATTTTTATTCTGGCACTTTGTGGATTTATGGTAGCGAAGCATATTCGCAAACATAAAACGACCGGCAGTCTTCTTGTATGCCCTATTCGATTTGATTGCAACACAGTCGTTAACAGCGATTATTCCAAATTTTTTGGCGTGCCTGTTGAAATTTTAGGAATGGCTTATTATGGCTTAGTATCTATCTCTTATCTATTTTTTATTTTTCTGCCAAATTTATTTCCGAACACCCTAATTGGTTTTATGATTGTGCTTTCACTTATTGCATTTCTTTTTTCTATTTATCTTGTCTGTGTGCTGATCTTTGTTTTAAAAAAGGGATGTTCATGGTGTTTTGTTTCAGCGTTTATTTCAATTTCAATTTTTATTTTAACTATACTTACCTATAATTTCGGTTCTGTGGCCAAAACTCTAATTCAGTAAATTAGGTGGCATTAATGTGTCTTTTTTGATATAAATAGCAATACATGGTGCCTATGGTGTAATAGTAGCACTAGAGCTTGTGGAGCTCTAAGATTCGGAGCATAACCGAATAGGCACCCCATTATTGTTTTTCTTCTATCTCTTTATCAATATGATCCAGTTTTTTCTCCATTCTGCTTAAAGTATCTTGCAAATTTTTGATTTGGGTTTCTTCTGCTTCTATTTCACTCTCTTCTTTTTCCGCTAGTTTTTTTTCACCAATAAGACCAGAAATAATCAGTCGGTTTCCAATAAACGCAGATACAAATACTCCCGTTACAAGAAGAAGAATACTGCCGATTAAAATTGAAATAATACTGCTTATATTAATGTCGTCCGCAATATGCCATACTCCGCGCCAAAACAGCACGATTCCAATTCCTCCCATAAAACCATAAAGAATAGGGTAATGGCTTAATTTTCCCCTTATTTTATCTTCCAGCTTGTCAAAAAATCTCACAATCTTTTTTGTTAGCATATTGTTTAATTATACATTAATAGTAGAATTATTTCTATGGTATGGAATGATGAAAAACTTATTAAAACGCTTGAAGAAAATGGTGTTGTTGTTATGCCCACAGATACCTTGTATGGCATTGTGGGAAGAGCTCTTAATGCTTCTGTGGTTGATCGTATTTACACTATAAGAAAACGGAACACTCAAAAACCTTGCATTATACTAATTTGTGATATGGAAGAATTAAAAAAATTCGGTATAATTCTCACAAAAACAAAGCAAAAAGAAATTGAGAAATATAAAGAGCCGACAAGTTTTATTGTTGATTGCGAGAATGAAAAATTTAAATATCTTCATCGCGGGATAAACACTCTCGCATTTCGCATACCTGTATCACAATCGCTCCGTAACTTACTTATCAAGGTCGGACCGCTTTTGGTACCCTCTGCCAATCCAGAGGGTTTGCTTCCAGCCAAAAACATAGCGGAGGCGAAAAAATATTTTGGGGATTTGGTTAATTTTTATGTTGACGGAGGAGAATTGACGGGAAAGCCGTCTAAAATTATTAAATTGCACAAAGATGGTTCTGCGAGTATAATTAGAGAATAAATATGTCACAAAATCACCTTTCATTTTTAAATTCATTATTTGGC
>Ga0154930_121_pt1 | contig 8047 bp, 9 predicted proteins | sample RifCSPhighO2_01_FD_105898 | JGI IMG/M metagenome (GOLD analysis project Ga0154930, IMG submission 105898) | Candidatus Nomurabacteria bacterium RIFCSPHIGHO2_01_FULL_36_23 | reverse complement strand
ACAGATTCTATTAATTCCACGGAAGCCAATAATTCACAGACCATGACTCTTCTTCAGGCAAATGTTCTGCCTATTCCGAATGACAAAACAAAAGACAATGGAATTAACGCAAACGCCAATGTGAATATTGTCTCTGACAATGCCTTGCTTCCAGCGACAAGTCCGCTTGACGCGCTAGGCGGAATTGGGGGCGCAGATTTCTCCTATGGTGAAATAAACGTTTATGTAGTTAGAAATGAAGACACTTTTTCTCAAATAGCAGATATGTTTGCCGTGTCCGTAGATACTATTTTATCTGCCAATGAAATGAGTAAAAGCGATAAGTTAAAAGAGGGTGATGTGTTGCTAATACTGCCTTTTTCCGGTATAGAACATACTGTTATCAAGGGTCAAACACTTCAAGGCATAGCCAATCTTTACAAAGTTGATATGGATGAAATACTTCTTGCCAACGATATTGATGTGGATGCAAAACTTGTTATTGGTGAAAAACTAATGATCCCGGGCGCAGATTTATTAAATGAAACGAAGCCAAAAAGCGGGAGCGGATCTATTGCAAGAGGAGGTGGTTCATATGCTTCAATGCCAAGTATTGTTGGTTATTTCAAAAACCCAGTTCCTAATGGTAGAAAAACCAGAGGAATAACTTCCAGTCATAAAGGCGTTGACATCGCGGCTCCGACCAGCACACCTATTTATGCTTCCGCTTCCGGAAAAGTTTTAACCGCCAGAATGGGTTGGAATGGCGCTTTTGGCAATATGATAATTTTACAACACCCAAATGGCACAAGAACTTTATACGCGCATATGTCTAAGTTAAACATTGCTACGGGCGCAGAAGTTGCTCAAGGAAAAATTATCGGTTTTGTGGGTTCCACTGGTCGCTCAACTGGACCGCATTTACACTTTGAAGTTTTAGGAGCAAAGAATCCTTTCTAATTTTATTTCTAAAATTCTTTAGAAATTTATTTAACCAAGGTCAAAGCGACCATAACCAGAACCCCGGTTATGACCGATATTATTTGCAATATTGAGTATTTTAATTTTTTTGTTTTTTGAAGTTCAGGAATTAAATCAGCAACTGCAACATAAATAAAACCGCCGGCCGCAATTGGCAAAATCCATGCGGTAAAAGATTGTTCTTTGTCTAATATAAAGACCGCTAAAACTCCAGCAATAGACAAAAGGGCTGAGAGAAAATTAAGCCATAATGCGCGCATTTTAGTGTAGCCAGCGTGTAGAAGCACGGCAAAGTCGCCAATTTCTTGCGGAATTTCGTGTAATATTACAGCCAAAGTTGTGGCCAATCCCACGGGAACACTTATCAAAAAACTTGCTCCAATAATCATTCCATCTATAAAATTATGGACGCCGTCTGAAAACAAAATCAGCTTGCCGACAGGATGAATATGAAATTTTTTTTTGTCTTCATCTTCACCATGATGATGCCAATGAAAAAATTTTTCTATAATAAAGAAAATAAGAATTCCCGAAATTATTAGAATGCTTGCTAAAATGGTGTTTTGAGATTCTTTCAAGGCTTCTGGTATTAGGTGTATAAAAGCATTCCCCAATAGCGCGCCGACAGCAAGACTTATAAATATAAAAATATATTTACGTAATTTTTCTTCTTGCAGAGATAGCATAAAAATTCCCACAAAAGAAACAAAGCTCACTGTTAGAACGCTTATAAAAGCATAAATGTATGTCATTATCATGTGCGGGATAGGCGAATCGAACGCCTGCCCAGAGTTTGGAAAACTCTTATTCTGCCACTAAACTAATCCCGCATGTTTAATGTATTATACACATAATTTTTAATTTATTCCACGATAACTTTCCCAAAGTGGCTGGCCTTTAGATGATTGTGATAACCCCAACCACCTACTTTATTGAAAACAAAACTCCATGAATCACCTGGTGCTATACCCTTACAGGCGTCAAAAGCTGTTCCAAGAACATCAGGACAATGGGCGGTAAGAGCAGTACTGCTGTAAACCACATGGCTCGGATGCATACCTGAAGCCGTCCACATATTTGATGAGCTATTATTTTTCCAAGTGACAGTGTCCCCCACTTTCACATTTAATGTGGCTGTAGAATAACCCGTATCACTGTAAATGATAACGGCATTTTGATCAACTGTAATGGGTTTATCTGGTGTGGTCGATTTATCTGATGTAATTGGCGCCTCCGTGGTCGGTGCTTCCACTTTTGTTTTTAACAAAAAATAACTCCCCAAAACAACAATAATTAAAATTAAAATGGTGATAAATATTTTGTTCATATTTTTTTAAACTAAAATAATAAAATTAATAATAAAATAAAAAAACTTATCGTGATTTAATTCTGTCAATAAAATTTTCTGGCAGAGAATCTGTCATGAGAGCTATGGTTGCCGCCAGAATTCCAATGTCTCTTACCGTTATATCAGTTATACCGCTTACTGCCAAGACGATAACTAAATGAAACGTTGCTACCAAAGCTCCCAACCAAACTAAATAATCAAATAATAATAGCACACCGATTCCAAGGTCTAGGATTGCTGTTCCCTTCATGGCTTCTTCAATAGGCACAGGCAGTAATTTGGCGGCCCAGGGTTGCAAATATCCCGCCCAAGCTTCAGGTTGTTTAAAAATTAAAATACCAATCCACAAAAAAGTTATAGCTAATCCGACCCTTAAAATGTGAAATGAAGTTTTACTCATATTTAAATACTCTTACTTAATAGTATTATAATTTCCATAAGCCAAATTGTAAATGCCGACATCAAACACCAAAAACACCAAACACGAAGAATGCGCCATTGGAGATAAGTAAAAAAAAGAGACACAATCGAGGCGATGCCTACCAGTATTTTAATTACGATAACCCAAAAAGACATTGGTGGAACCTCAATTACTAAAAAGGCAGCGATGAGTGAAATTATTACATAAGACGATAATCCTAAAATATCATTAGGGATAAAGAAAATTTTACTGTATTTGCTTGTTAGAACCACTTCGCATCCGTCTCCAATCGGACAGACTGGTATATCTCTCGTAATTCTTTTACGAACAAGATAAACAGTTTCACTAATCCCTATGGATGCAAGTGTAAAAAGTAAAGCAAGTGAAGTCATTTCGGGCCGCTGGGAATTGAACCCAGTCTAAATGCTCCCAAAGCACTTGTACTACCGGTATACTACGGCCCGCCTTCGCTAAAGCTTCGGCGGGCAAGCCCGCTTTTCCCTAACGTTAAATCAATATATCATAAAATAATATCTTTGACGACTTTTACTCTTGCTTTTTTATGTTTTATATCAAGAAACACAACCAATAAATCTACTTGCCACTCTTTTTCGTCCGGTATTTTTTTAGATAAAAGATAAGTTTGAATTGTGCGCGCCATTCGTTTTAATTTCCATGGATGCATATTATCTTCAGGGTTGTACCCAGAAATTTCAGATAAAACATTGTCTAGTGTTTCACGCGCAACAGATTTTACTTCAACAAAATATAGTTTATTGGCCTTTTCAGCTACAATATCTATTTCACCCCATTTTTTAGTGTAATTTCTTTCCAATATTGAAAGACCATGTTTCATGAGAAACTTTACAGCTATATTTTCACCAATTTCCCCTATTTTTTGTTTTTCTGAAGTAAAAACTTTTGGCATTTTATTAAAGTTTCATGAATAACATTTATAAAAATGTTTCACATGAAACATATTACTTAATTTTATGTCTTTTATAAAAAGATCTTTATTTTTCAACACATTTTTAATATTTGATTCTTAAAAGACAGATTAATACTATGTCCTTTATAAACATTACTAACATAGTTATCCACATTTTTAATAAAATACTTATATTCTATCTTGTAAAACGAAATATTTAAAGGACAAATATTTCTAATTACGAGAACGTCTCTCTTTGTGCACCCGGAGGGATTCGAACCCCCAACAACTGCTTCGAAGGCAGGCATGATATCCATTTCACTACGGGTGCATTATTGTTATAATTATACATTATTTTATTAAATTATCAAAATATTTATGCTTTATAAGCTTAAAATTAAAAATTGCAATATATTAAATATAATATATAATTAAATTATTAAAAATAATTCTGCGGTTATGGTTTAGTGGTAGAATACGTCCTTGCCAAGGATGAGACGGGAGTTCGATTCTCCCTAGCCGCACAAAATACAGTGGAAACACCTTCTAAAAATTTAATATCAAAAATACCTAAAGAAGTTTCACATGTAACAGATACATTACAAAAAGCTGGTTTTGAAGCGTATTTAGTTGGTGGGTGTGTTCGTGATCTTTTAATAGGCAAGAAGCCAAAAGATTGGGATGTTACTACTAATGCCAAACCAGAGCAAATTATTGGTCTTTTTGAAAAAACGGTTTATAAAAACACTTTTGGCACAATAACTGTTATTCAGGAAAATGTTTCACAAGAAACATTACGTCAAATAGAAGTTACACCATATAGAATTGAGGCAAAATATAGTGATTTTAGACATCCAGACGAAATAAGATTTAGCGATAAACTAGAAGATGATCTTAAAAGACGTGATTTTACTGTTAATGCAATGGCCTTTAGAAATGGAAACATAACGGACATATTTGATGGTCTAAAGGACATTCAAAATAAAGTCTTAAGGACAGCAGGGGAGCCGGATGAACGTTTTAAAGAAGATGCGCTTAGAATGTTGCGTGCTGTTCGTCTCTCTGTACAATTTGATTTTTCTGTGTCCGAAAAAAGTGTAGAAAGTATTTTAAAAAATTCAAGTTTAATAGAAAAAATATCACCCGAAAGAATTCGTGATGAATTTATAAAAATAATTATATCAGAAAATCCAATAGGCGGCATTATAATGTTGCAGAAATTTGGATTATTAAAAAATATGATTCCAGAGTTAGAAGAAGGGATAAGATGCGAACAATTGGGAGAACATATTTATGATGTTTGGGAGCACTTACTTCACGCTGTACAGCATGCCGCGAACAAGAATTGGCCTTTAGAAATCAGGCTCGCAGCGCTTTTTCACGATATTGGAAAACCTCGCGCCAGAAGATTAACTGCGTCGCTAAACAATAAAAAGAAATACACTTTTTACGGTCATGAGGTGATTGGCGCGAGAATGGCAAAAAAAATAATGGAACGATTAAAATTTTCTAAAAAAGAAATTGAATTGGTAGAAAAACTTGTTCGCAATCATATGTTTTTTTCCGATACGGGATTAATTACACTTTCAGCGGTGCGGAGAGTTATTGTAAAAGTCGGGAAAGAAAATATTTGGACTTTAATGAATGTTCGTGAATGCGATAGAGTAGGAATGAGGAAAAAAGAAGCGCCATATCGTTTACGCAAATATTTTGCGATGATAGAAGAAGCATTGCGAGATCCAATATCTGTCGGACAGATCAAAATTAATGGAGAATTTATGATAAAGGACATAGGAATTAAACCCGGGCCCAGAATGGGATGGATTTTAAACGCTTTACTTGAAGAAGTGCTAGATGCGCCGGAGAAAAATACCACAGAACACCTTTCAGAGCTGACAAAATCTCTTAATTTACTGCCAGATGGCGTGCTAAAAGCGCTTGGCGATAGGGGGAAAGAAAAAAAAGAGGAACTTGAAGAAAAAGAAATAGAGAAATTACATACAAAACACGGAGTACGTAAATAAAAAATAAGTTAAAATAATTTTAATCGGCAAAATGTCTCTTTATGTCAGCCCCAAACAGGAAACTATAAATTTTTTTCATAATGTTCTCAAAGAGACGAGTACTATAAAAGGAGAGATTAAAAATTACCGCCAAGGTGAACAAACTGACAGAAATTTTTACGCTCAAGAAAGAAAGGGGTATGGCGATTATGGCAAAGAAAACCGGAACAAGGGTGCGAATAGTGCTACCACGAATTTCCCTTCTATTTATTTCTGGATTTTGAATATGTTCGGAGTAAAGCACATATCTTCGCATCCAGTATAGTGTAAGTCCTATTAAAATTATATGTATGCCGAAGATTATGATGGCCAGTTCATTTTTATTGAATTGACCAAGGATGCTCGCCGAAAACGGCACTAGGCTTATCAGCATGAAAAATAATGCATTAATATTTGTGAGCATTAAGTCTATGTTTTTTGCGTAAATAGAAATAAAAAAATGATGCGCGCGCCAATAAGTAAAGAGCAAAGCAAAGCTCAAAATATAGCTCAAAAAAAGCGGGAGCATTTTTTTGATTTCAAACCAAAGCCCCCAATTGTCCACGGGTCCCCAAATTATTGGCATCTTAATGTCAAAAACCATAATTGTCATAACAATAGCGAAGATTCCATCGGAAAGCTGATCTAATCTCGTGTGATTCATGTGTTTAATTGTATCATATTTGAATTTCAAGCGTTATTGGGCAATGGTCCGAGCCCATATAATCATTCATCATTCCCGTTTTTTTTATTTTTGGGATGAGTTTATAATCCGCGAAAAAATAATCTATTCTCCAGCCGACATTTCTGTCCCGAGCTCTTGTTTTCTGGTCCCAGTAGGTGTAGGTTTCAATTTTATTTGGATTAAAATATCTCCAGACATCAATAAATTTATTTTCAACGACTTTATCAATCCAAGCGCGTTCTATCGATAAAAATCCGGTATTCTCTTCATTTTCTTTTGGTCGGGCAAGGTCTATTGCTTCGTGGGCGGTATTTACATCTCCGCAGAAAATAACGTTTTCACCTTTTTTTCTTAATTTTAGGATAAATTTTAAAAAAGCATCATAAAATTCTAATTTATATTTTAATCGCTCGGGTCCTTGTCCGCCGTTTGGAAAGTAGCAGTTTATAAGAGTAAAATTTTTATACTTAACTCCAATCATTCTGCCTTCATTGTCTAATTTTTTTACTTGCCTGCCGAGGAGGGTTTCCATTCCATAAAAAACTTCTTTTGGTTTTTCTTTTGAATAAATTGCCACTCCACTATAACCTTTTTTGATTTTTGGATGTGAAAAATAAGAAAAATATCCGGGAATATCTCGTATCTCGTTTGGCAATTGTTCTGGTTCTGCTTTTGTTTCTTGCAAACACAAAATGTCGGGCTTGTATTTCTTAAAAAGGGGATTAAAAAATCCATTTTTCACCGTTGCCCGCAAGCCGTTTGTGTTCCAACTGATAATACGCATATTAAATAATCAATATAGGTTAATAATATATACCAAATTTACAAAACCACTTCCTACCCCATAGGGAGCAAAATATGCATTCGATATTTTGATCTCCTTCGGAGTGTTCCAGGATATTATTTTCATTTTATTATCATATCTCCAACTTCATCCAGTTCTTCTTTCACTTTCTGCCTTGCTTTCTCAATCTCTTTGACTTTTTTAGTAATCTCGTTTTTTGTCCTCTGATCCAACTTTGGAACAATTATGTACATCAAATCTTCGTCTTTGATTGCTGGCTGAATTGTGCCAGCGGCCATCCACCGGATCTGATTGAATGTAGTTTTTAATCTCATTAACACATACAAAACCTCTGGCGTAATATCCTCTTTGGGCCGTAATACAGCAAATCCGGTTGAAGCTACTTCACCGTTTAATTCGGGTGGAACTATGGCAACATTTTCTTCGCTATCTTTAACTTTTGCCGCAACAACATCCCCAGTTTTGATAAACATTTTTCCGCGCGATGGCATTTCGTCCCCTGTGTATTCCGTCCAAGAAACAACATTGCCAAGTTTTTTCTCAACATCGCTGAATTGAATATATTTGAATATTTTTTCGGGATACCTTTCTGGATTTATTCTATCTTCTGAAAAATACGATATGTCAGAAACTTTAACGCTCGGGACATTCAACTTGAAAACATATTTTGCATAAAAATAAGTCGCGTCCAGCCGCCTTTCAAGCAAGATCGGGTTTATCATAAAGCAAGCCGGATTTTCCGAAATGATATAAACATCGTCAAGATTATTTTGTATGGCTCTATAATTTTGTGTTGTCAAAAATTCCCGATATTGTTTCAAAATTAAAGGTAGATCGTTTTCGCTAATCGGCTCCGCT
>Ga0154930_122_pt1 | contig 11763 bp, 10 predicted proteins | sample RifCSPhighO2_01_FD_105898 | JGI IMG/M metagenome (GOLD analysis project Ga0154930, IMG submission 105898) | Candidatus Nomurabacteria bacterium RIFCSPHIGHO2_01_FULL_36_23 | reverse complement strand
CAAAACAAAAAAGTTTTGATTTATTTTGTAAAATCGCAGAACTTATAAAAATGAAAAAACATCTAACACGAGAGGGAATAGAAGAAATCATTTCTCTCAAGCAAGCAATGAATCATAGAACTGTTGGGCTCGCGTAGTGCGGGAAATCCGCATGCTACGTGGGAACGCGAAATATTCTAAAAATCGCATTCGCCCGTCAAGTCAAGGGAGCCGGGAGTACCCGAAGTATCCGCATAAGCGGGTCCTAAGGCAAGCTCGGTGACAGGGACTAAGTCGTAACAAGGCACGGCTAGCGGAAGCTGGTCGTGGAATAATTCAATTTGAAAAACGCTTGACCTTTCCGATTTATCGGAATTAGGTTGGGTTAATGTCCTAAAACATCTTTCAGATGTTCGGACGCGAGTCGGTATTGTGTGCCCCAGTTGAGCATGCAATGGACAAAAATTCTATGTCCTAAAAAGAATTTGACATGAGGCAAAGACCCGAAGTTAAAAGAACGAAACAAAACAAAGAACAGTTCACCCCGCCATGGCGGGGCAAGTAGTAAAGAAAACACCTCGCGCAAGCGGGGTGTTTTTTGTGGCATGATATAATTATAGGTGTTCTATGAAACTCATAAAAAAAGTAAATACGATTGATGTCAAAAGATGTTTTGTTATTTCGCAACTTATTCGCTTACAAAAAGGCAACAAGCGGTATCTTGGGTTAATGTCTGAATCTAATTTTACAAGAAAGTTGAAAACTGCAAAAATAAAAGCTCTTAAGTTATCCGAAAAAAAATTAGATAAAATAATTAAAACAGAATGGGCTAAAAGGCTCAAAGCTTATGATTCATCCCAGTGGTATTTTGGCATTATCTCACCAAAAGAAGTGGGTGTGTGGAGGAGGTCAGGAGGATTACCACTTTCTTGGACAAATGGTTCTCTTGCAGAAACAGCGAAAAAAGTAAAATATGCCCTTGAGAAAAATCCAAAAATTCTTAAAAAAAGAGCCAAACATGCCATCTCAAACATTTTACAGACAAATATAAATTATTTACAAAAAGAAAAGTATCTATTTCCAATAGTTTTTAAAGATGGTACAGGTACTAATGGGAGAAAAAGAATAAAAAGAAGAATGCAAGGAGACATTGATGATGGCTGTATGAGATCTATTGCTTTAGCTGTTGCTGGTTTCAAAAAAATCAAAGTATATATAGGTTTCCCAAAAAATATAATTAAAGTTTAATTTTTAATGTTATAATTTAATTATGAATAAAGAAAGAAGTAGACTAAAACGGATCGGCATATTGCGGGGCGGGATGGGGGAGAATTATCAGTCGTCTCTACAGAAAGGCGGAATTATTATCGCTTTTATTTTGGATAATTTAGCGAACAAATATCAGCCGGTGGATATTTTGATTGATAAAGATAATATGTGGCATTTTAACGGCATACCCATCAAGCCTGCAGATTTGGTTCATAAAGTTGATGTAATTTGGAATACCGCACATCCCACTTTCTCTAATATTCTTGATAGTTTATCTATACCGAACGTGGGAGACAGCTCTTTTCATTCTTTGTTGATAAATAATAGAGAAATGTTGCGGAATCATATTAAAAAACTTGGTATTATAATGCCTCGGTATATAGTTTCTCCTAAATCGGCGCGAGAAGTTTTTGAAAAATTTGGCGCCCCTTGGGTTGTAAAAAATTCTAATGACGTAAAAGTGGTCAAAACTTTTAACGAACTTGCGCAGACAATAAACGGCACAAATAATATTTTAGTTGAAGAATTAATTATGGGTAAAGTTGGGTCTATTCATTCTGTGTCCGGTTTTCGTTCTGATGAAATTTACACTTTTCCTTTCGGCAAATTTGCTTCCAGTTTTTCGGGAGATGAAAAAGAAAAGTTAGCGACTTTTGCCAAAAATTTACATAAACACATTGGCGCGCGACATTATTTGAAATCCGATTTTGTTTTGAGTCCCACTCGTGGGATTTGTCTTTTGGGTATTGAATCAACACCAGACCTGAGACCAAGTTCTTATTTTTACGAGACCTGTGAGTATGCAGGCGTGAAAACGTCTCATATAATTAAACATATTTTAGATAGCGCTTAGATAGCGCTTAGATAGCGCTTTAGGCGCTATCTAAAAGCTCGGTACGGGATAAATATATCGGGGCATAGTGTAACGGCTAACATACATGATTCGGGTTCATGTGATTCTGGGTTCGAATCCCAGTGCCCCGACAAGATTTGACTTGTCCCGTAGTCAGCTTTGCTGTACTATCCAGGATTCCCAGCACCCGAATTTTATAGTATAATATGTTCAGGATTGTTTTTATCTGTAGCGGGTGGTCGCACTCACATAGGCACATATGTTGGAGTTTCGCCATCACTCGCTTCAAATGGAAATAATTCTTGCCCCGCCCTGGCGGGGTTTTGTTTTATCCCAGTACTAAAATTTTAATATATCATATATGATAGACTAAGATTTTTGCTTTTTTAAATTATTTTTTATTTTATTTTTACCTAATCAAAAATTTAGTACGGGATTCTCGATTTTCTAATTTTGCTTCGCAAAAAGAAAATCGGAAGTTATCCACAGTTTTGCGAAAAAAGTATTGTGTTGTTGTTTGATATGCGAGATAATTAAGATAGTTCGAAGCAGTAAATATTTGGTCGTTTTATTGCAAACTAAAATTAGAATTTAATTTTAAAATAATATGGCAGCAAAAAAGAAAAAGAAGGGAAAGAAGCGAGCATAGCTCCGACGTAAAGTTGGAGTCCCGACCCAAGTGGCGTCGGGATTTCTTTAAAAAAACTTCTGATGAAGATCGGAAGTTTTTTTGTTTTATGCTAATATATATTTATGAGTTTATTCGGTAAAATATTCGGCGATGTTAGCTCTAAATTCATCGGAGAAACGGAGAAAATAGTAGCTAAAATAAATACGCTTGAAGCAGATATTTCAAAATTGGGTGACGAAGGATTTTCTCAAAAAACGCAAGAATTTAGGGATAGATTGACAAAAGGCGAAAGCTTGGACGATATTTTACCTGAGGCCTTTGCTTTAGTGAGAGAGGCGATGAGACGCGCAGACGATAAGCGACTTTTTGACGTTCAACTTATTGGCGGATTGGCACTGCATAAAGGCAAAATTGCCGAAATGAAAACCGGAGAAGGAAAAACTTTCGTGGCTGTTCTTCCCGCATATTTAAATGCATTAACGAGAGAAGGAGTGCATATTGTTACAGTGAACGATTATCTTTCTCGCATCGGCGCGGTCTTGATGGGTCAAGTTTATAATTTTTTAGGATTAAGTGTCGGTGTTATTAATTCACAGAATGTTTCTTATCTATATGATGCAAAACACAAAGAAGAAGATCAGGAACGTGACAGAGTCGGGGAATTTAGAATCGTCTATGATTTTTTGAAACCATGTTCTCGTAAAGAAGCGTATGCAACGGATATTACTTATGGCACCAATCATGAATATGGTTTTGATTATTTACGTGACAATTTAGCCACATCAATCAATAATCTTGTGCAGAGGGGACACAACTTTGCAATTGTAGATGAAGTGGATTCTATTTTAATAGATGAAGCGCGCACACCGCTCATTATTTCTTCCGCGGCTGGCGATTCTGAGGATTTTTATATTAAGTTTTACCAAATTGCCAAGCAATTGAAAAGAGATATTGATTACGAAGTAGATGAAAAATTAAAAGCTATTACTTTGACCGATGTGGGTATTACTAAAGCTGAAAATCTTCTCGAGGTGGATAATATTTATACCGAAAAAGGGATAAAATACGTGCATCATTTAGAAACAGCCGTAAAGGCGCAAGCTATCTTTGAACGTGATAAAGATTATGTGGTGAAAGATGGCGAAGTCATTATTGTTGATCCTTTTACCGGGCGTCTTCAGCCGGGACGACGTTGGTCTGAAGGAATTCATCAAGCGATTGAGGCGAAAGAGGGCGTAAAAATTGAAAAAGAAACTCGCTCGTCCGGTTCTATCACTTTTCAAAATTATTTTAGATTTTATAAAAAACTTTCTGGTATGACTGGTACAGCTTTGACTTCAGCAGAAGAATTTTTGAAAGTTTACGGGTTAGATGTAGTAGTAGTCCCCACTAATCGTCCTGTTATCCGTATTGATCATTCAGATTTAATTTTTCAAACGGAAAAAGGTAAATTTCAAGCAATTGCAAAAAAAGTAAAAGAACTGAATATGAAAGGAGAACCCGTTTTAATTGGAACTATTTCAATTGAGAAAAATGAACTTCTGTCTGTTTATCTTAAACAAGAAGGTGTGCCACATGTAATTTTAAATGCCAAGAATCATGAAAGAGAGGGTGAGATTATCGCGCAAGCTGGTAAGCGTGGCGCAGTAACTATCGCCACCAACATGGCAGGTCGTGGAATAGATATAAAACTCGGGGGCAATCCTGTAATTAAGGAGGAATATGAATTTGTGAAAAGTGTCGGTGGGCTTTTTGTTTTAGGAACTGAACGACACGAAGCGCGCAGAATTGATAATCAGTTGCGCGGTCGTTCTGGCAGACAAGGCGATCCCGGCGAAACGCAATTTTATGTTTCGCTTGAAGACGATCTAATGCGCGTCTTCGGCGCGGATAGAATAAAAAAGATGATGGGACGTTTTGGCATACCGGAAGATCAGCCAATTGAAAGTCGTTTTATCGGCAAGTCACTTGAAAATGCTCAGGCAAAAATAGAAGGATTTCATTTTGATGCTCGTAAAAATACATTAGAGTATGACGATGTGATGAATCATCAGCGTAAAATTATTTATGAAAGAAGGCAAAAGATGCTGTATTCCGATAAGGCGGGAATAGAAGACCTGCTTGAGGACATTGTTCAATGGAAGGAAGAAGTAACCCCGACGCCTGAAGGGGTCGGGGTCCCGACCTTTCGCGTCGGGGTTAAAGAAAAAAGACAAAAATTAGGTGATGAAGCGTTTTTTGAAACAATTCGCAGAATTGCGCTCTATACTAATGATGCACTCTGGATGGAGCACTTAGAAGTAATGGATTATTTGCGTTCGTCTGTGAATCTTCGTGCTTATGGCCAGCGCGAGCCGATAGTAGAATATAAAAAAGATGGATTAGCTATGTTTAAAGAAATGGAAAAGGCCTTTAAAGAGCAAGTGTTTTCTTTGATTAGTACGATTAATACTGAAAATATTAGAAATGTTCAAACAGAAATTAATACACCAAAGCAAACTTTGGTTACCAGTCATGATGAACCATCAGAGATTGGAGGTCCGCCTGCATCGTTAGGCGAAACATTTCGGGCGGGGAAAAAAGATTTACCAACGCAGATAAGTGAGACAAAAGAGCCTGGCCGAAATGACCCTTGCTCATGCGGAGCAATCAATCCAGCCACTGGCGAGGTCTATAAATATAAAAAATGTGGTCTCATCAACGCGCCGCAACATAGAAAGTCGCTAGTGAATTAAAGAGAAGATTATGAAATCTTTGTTTAAAAAACTCAAAACGATCTGGTGGAGGATTAAGTCGGTAGTGGCGATATATTACTACGGCCATCCGTCAAAAAAGTTGAAAATTCTCGGAGTGACGGGGACGAATGGCAAAACCACGACAGCCACGCTTCTTTACAGAATTGCAACAGAGCTTGGACACAAGGCGGGGCTTATCAGTACGGTTGAAAATATTATTATAAAAGAAGTCAGGCCGGCCACTCACACCACGCCCGATTCCGTTTCTTTGACTAAACTTTTCAGCGAAATGGTTGATAAAAAATGCGAATATGTTTTTATGGAAGTTTCCTCGCATGCGCTTGATCAGAATCGCGTGGCTGGAATAAATTTTGTTGGCGGAATTTTTACGAATTTAACACATGACCATTTGGATTATCATAAAAATCTGGAAAATTATTTTTTAGCGAAAAAGAAATTTTTTCAGATGCTTCCGAAAGATGCTTTCGCACTTGCCAATGCCGACAACGAATATGGTAAAAAAATGCTTGAGGGAATAAATGCAAATAAATACTTATATTTTTCGTCGGGTGTTGGACACCCGAAGTTGCGGGTGTCCAACACCCGACAGGGGGTTGATTTTCAGGGAGAAATTTTTAAGCTGGATTTTTCAGGGTTAAAATTAAAGTTGGGTGACGAAAAAGTGGAATCAAAGCTTCTTGGAAAATTCAACGCTTATAATCTACTTGCTGTTTGGAGCGCTTGTAAACTCTTAGGTTTTAATATGGAAAAAGTTAAAAAAATCATAGAAAATATAGAGCCTCCGCGTGGCAGATTTGAGCATTTCACCTCGGGCAATGGGGTGCTTGTAATTGTGGATTATGCGCATACCCCGGATGCTCTCGAGAATGTTTTAAAGACAATAAAAAACATAAGAGCAGGAAATGCTTCACCCCGCCCATCTGGGCGGGGCAAGTTAATTTCCATCTTTGGTTGTGGGGGTGACAGAGATCCCTTAAAGCGAAAAATTATGGGAAAAATCGGAGTGACACTATCTGATATTGCCATTTTCACTTCAGATAATCCACGAAGCGAAGACTCAAATAAAATTATTAATGAAATGAAGATAAATTTGTCTGCGGAAGAATTAAAAAAAGTAAAAACAATTCCCAATAGGCACAAAGCGATTCTAGAGGCAGTGAAAATCGCGCAAGGTGGCGACATAATACTTTGCGCCGGCAAAGGCCACGAGGACTATCAAGAAATCAAGGGCGTAAAGTCGCATTTTGACGATATGGAGGAATTCAAGAAAGCGTATGCATAATTTTAGAAAATTTTTTAAAAATAAAAAAATTACCGTAATGGGTCTAGGTCTGCTTGGGCGTGGAGTTGGAGATGCTCTTTTTTTAGCAGAGTGCGGAGCGAAGTTGACCGTTACGGATCTAAAAACAAAAGAAGAATTAAAAGAATCCTTAAAAAAACTGAAAAAATTTAAAAATATTAAGTATGTTTTGGGTAGACACAAACGGGAAGATTTTAGGAATAAGGATTTTATTTTGAAACTGGCCGGAGTTCCCCTTGACTCTATCTATATCAAAGAAGCAAAAAAACATAAAATTCCTGTTGAAATGAGTGCGACACTTTTTGCCAAACTCTCCGGCATTTCGACAATTGCCGTGACGGGAACACGTGGAAAATCCACTGTGACACACTTAATCGCGCACATTCTTCATACCGCAGGCAAAAAAGTACTTTTAGGAGGAAATGTGCGAGGCGTGTCCAATCTGCAGTTACTAAAGTGGACGAAAAATGCCAACTTAGCAGTTTTAGAACTGGATTCTTGGCAACTGCAAGGTTTTGGTGAGGCCAGGATTTCTCCCCATATCTCAGTTTTTACCAATTTTTTATCTGATCACTTCAATTATTATAAGAATGATGTAAAAAAATATTTTTCCGACAAGTCCTACATATATAAATTTCAAAACAAAAGTGATGTACTGGTGTTAGGACCAAAAATGAAGGACTTAGTCAAAAATACGAAAAGTAAAATATTATATGCCAACACCAAAGATGTTCCTAAATCATGGCATATTAATTTACTGGGTCGGCATAATATAGAAAATATTGCCTGCGCCCTAAAAGTGGCAGAAATACTCCAAATCCCAAATGAAATAGTAAAAAAAGCAGTGAAATCCTTTAGGACACTTGCTGGGCGTCTTGAAATGATAAAAAAGGTGCGAGGAATATCTATTTATAATGACACCAATTCCACCACCCCGGACGCAGTTATTGTCGCGCTCAACTCTTTTTCTAAAAAAGTTATTCTTATCATGGGTGGCATGGATAAAGGTCTTGAGGTGACTAATCTGATTAAAATTTTACCGAGGAAAACTAAGTATATATTCCTAATTCCCGGTTCCGGTGGAGATAAAATAAATCATCAGAAACTAAAGATAGAAAAAGTTTCCGAGCTTGAGGAAGCAATTATGCAAGCTATGAAAAAAGGGAAGGTGAGTGATGTGATCTTATTTAGTCCGGGCTTTGCGTCTTTCAATATGTTCAAAAACGAATATGACCGAGGAGATCAGTTTATGAAAATAGTAAAGCAATTAAAATAACTGCGAAATAGTAGTAACTTTGTTTTTACCAAACCATTTTTTTACTAGATAATCCATGTTCTGATTTTTATCTGTGACCAGTATTTTCATACTTTCATTGCGAGAAAGTTTTTTAGTTATTTCCTGATGTCTTTGAAGATACTCTTTGAGTTTTTTAGGAATTATTTCATCCTGAGAAATAATTTTTATTTTTTTGGGCATGTATTCTTTTATTTCTTTTTTTATTATTGGATAATGAGTGCAACCGAGCACTAATGCATCTAATTCTTTATCCATAAATGGTTTTAAGTATTTTGCAAGTAATGGTTTGATTAATTTATTATTTCCTTCTTCTATAATTGGTACAAGCATCGGAGCAGGGTTCTGATATATTATACTTTTTTTATTTAATTTTTTGATTTCTATTGGGAAAGTATGAGAAGCCACTGTGCCTTTTGTGGCAATAATACCTATCCTGTTGTATATAGAAGCTTTTTCGGCTGCCGGAATCAAAACACCTAGTACGCGTCTGTCTTTAAAATTTTTCGGTAAATATTTTTGTTGTATAGCTCGCAAGGCTTGGGCAGAGGCAGTATTGCAAGCAATAATTACAATCGCGCAATTCTTCTTGCGAAAAAGATAATCCACAGCTTCACAAGTAAATTCAAATACTGCTTCAGAAGATTTATTGCCATAAGGCACTCTTTTTGTATCTCCAAGGTAGACATAGTCATATTTTGGCAGCGATTTCTTTATTGCCCGAGCAATAATAAGCCCCCCCAGTCCCGAGTCAAAAATTCCAATTTTCATTTTTTTATCTTAACATATTAAGCATTTATGGTATAGTGATGGTGAATTCAAAAATGAATATAGATTTATCTAAAATTAAAAAAGTATTTTTTCTCGGAATTGGTGGAATTGGCGTTTCGGCTATCGCTCGAATGATGCTTTTGCAAGGTAAAAGTGTTTTCGGCTCTGATATATTAGAAAGTATAATCGTTGAAGATTTGAGAAACCTCGGTGCTGAAATAAAATTAGGTCAAGCGATAGAATTAATTCCCAAAGATATTGATTTGGTTATTTATTCAATAGCAATTCCCAAATATGATCCAGAATTTTTCAAAAAGTTACAGAACTCTGGCATTCAAATCCTAAGTTATCCGCAAATGCTTGGTGTTGTAACAGCAAATAAATATACCATTGCAGTTTCTGGTACGCATGGCAAGACAACCACAACGGCGATGATAGCCAAGATTTTAATTGATGCGGGGCGTGATCCATCAGTGGTCGTTGGATCTTTACTAAAAGATTATAAATCCAACTTTATCGCAGGAGAGAGTGAATTTTTTGTGGTTGAGGCCTGTGAGTATGAAAGATCATTTTTGAATCTAAAACCGAAAATTTTAGTTATCACAAACATTGAAGCGGATCATCTTGATTATTATAAAAATTTGGCGGATATACAGAATGCCTTTGATGAACTTATTTCACAAAGCGAAAATGCAATTTCAGCCTCGCCCATAGACTCACGGTCAAAGGATTATATAAAGTATTTAGAAAAAATTCCAAAACTGTCTGTGCCGGGATTGCATAATCGCATGAATGCGGCTGCCGCTTTTGCGGTAGCAAATCTTTTAGGTATTAAAAATGAAACTATTCAAAAATCTCTCGCAGAATTTTCTGGCACATGGCGCCGGCTCGAGAAAAAAGGGAAGACAAAAGAAGGGACAATTATTTACGACGATTACGCTCATCATCCGACGGAAATAAAAGCAAGCATTGAAGCATTGCGCGAACTTTATCCAGCTCCCAAAAATAAAATTATAATTTTATTTCAACCTCACCTATATAGCCGAACTAAGGCATTGTTTGACGATTTTGCAAAAAGTTTCAAAGGAGCAGACAGAGTAATGCTTCTTCCAATCTATTTTGCCCGCGAGGCCAAAGATGAGAGTGTTTCAAATGAGAAATTAGCAAAAGCTATAACTTTAGCAGGAGATAATGCACAAGCTTTTCCAGATTTTAAATCAGCCGAAAAGGCTGTTATATCCTTAAATCTTGGTTCCAAAGATATATTTGTGACAATGGGGGCGGGGGAGGCCTATAAAGTTGCCGATAATGTATTTAAAATGATCTAATTTTCTCCAATTTATCCTTATTTTATAAGGTTTTTTAAAACTTGACACAATAAGAAATTGTTGTCTAACTATTGACTTTTTAATCCGAATATGCTATCATGTAGGTATGTCTTAATAATAGGCGTAAAGCTTATTAAATAAGGCTTTTTTAGTTTTGACTGGAAAATTCAGTTATAAGTTGGCGGAGCACATACCGCCATATATGAAGAATATAAAATTAATACGTTTCGTGGAGTCGTTTATTCTATTGCCCATAACGACTATGACAACAATATCATCAGTGCCTGCGGGTTCTATTACACAAGCTACTATTAATATTGTTTCGTCTCCCAAAACTGTATTATTGCAAAAATTAAATATAGAGGGGCAAGGTCTGTTGGCTTTTAACCAAGTTCCAGATCCCGCGCTCCAATTAAAGACGCAAACTTTGAAGGCGGAAGCTGATACCATTGATGCTTACTTCCAGGCGCGCAATATGCCATTAAGGGGTATGGGAATGAAAATGGCTGAAGAGGCAGATAAAAATAGTCTTGATTGGAGACTGCTTCCTGCTATTGCAGTCCGAGAATCAACTGGAGGAAAGTTCGATTGTAAGAAAGTTACTTTTAATCCTTTCGGTTGGGGTTCTTGTAAGATTGGTTTTAAGTCAAATGAAGAGGCAATAGAAATTGTTGCCAAAAACTTAGGCGGAAATAATCCAAAAACCGCTCATTATTATGGCGATAAAACAACCAAGCAAATTCTTCGCGCTTACAATCCGCCCTCCATCGTGCCTCGCTATGCCGAACAGGTTATATCTATCATGAATGCCATTGGAGACGCAGATATGGCGGTAACAGTAACTTCACCAACTAGCGTTAACACATAAAAAAACGGAAGCATTGCTTCCGTTTTTTAGGTTTTGTATAATATACATTATGTCTATAAGGAAAATAGATTTCGTTGAAGGCGAATATTATCATATATACAATAGGGGTAATAGTAAGCAGAGGATTTTTTTAGATGACAAAGATCGGGAAAGATTTTTAAAACTTTTATATCTTTGTAATTCTAAAACAAGAATTGATTTCAGAGATGATATTATAAAAAGAAAAATAAATGCTTGGGATTTTGAAAAAGGGGAGTCAATAGTCAATATTGGTGCGTGGGTTTTGATGCCAAATCATTTTCATTTATATATTACGCCCCAGACGGAAGCAAGGCTTCCGTCTGGTAATGCAGTTACTGATTTTATGCACAGAGTTTTGACTGCTTACTCAAAATACTTTAATGCCAAATATCACAGAACAGGATCTTTATTTGAAGGAAAATTTAAGTCTGTACATATAAAAAAAGATCCGCAAGCTAAATATTTATTTTCATATATTCACCTCAATCCGATAAGGTTAATTGATTCAAAATGGAAAGAACTCGGAATTAAAAACAAAAAAGTAGCTTTAAAATTTTTGAATTCATATAAATGGAATAGTTATCTAGATTATTTGGAAATTATTAGACCAGAAAATAAAATATTAAACAAGATAGATTTTTTAGATTATTTCGATAGTAAAGATTCTTTTCAAGAAGAAATTTTTGAATGGAT
>Ga0154930_118_pt1 | contig 93802 bp, 94 predicted proteins | sample RifCSPhighO2_01_FD_105898 | JGI IMG/M metagenome (GOLD analysis project Ga0154930, IMG submission 105898) | Candidatus Nomurabacteria bacterium RIFCSPHIGHO2_01_FULL_36_23 | reverse complement strand
CGCGAGACATCGTCTCGCGGTTGTGGGTAACAACGATAAGTTGAGAATGCTTGGAAAGTTTTTCTAACATCTCACCGTATTTGCGAGAATTTGATTCATCCAGCGCCGCATCGGTTTCATCCAATACCAGAAAAGGCGGCGGATTTACTTGCGACATGGCAAAAAGAAGAGCGATAGATGTGAGCGATCGCTCCCCACCAGAAAGCGCATGAAGTTCTTTAACTTTTTTATGCGGAAGCGAGACATTTATTTCTATCCCTTGTTCTAAAATAATCTCACCATCATTTAATATCTCTGTCTCACCATAATCCTCCTCGTTAGCTGATTCGTCTCTTTTTTTCTTTTTGCTCTCAATTATGATAGTTAGGAATCCGTGTCCCCCACCGAACATCAATGCAAAAAAATCTTGAAATTCCACATTAATTTTTTTGATTCCTTCTTTAAATTCTATATCTATTTTTTCTTTTAAATCCATTATAAGTTTTTGAAGCATTTCAATACTTTTAGTCAAATCTTCCATTTCCTTAGCGAGAAAAATGTCTCTATCGGAGACTTCTTTAAATTCTTTCATTATTTCGGTTCCCTCTCCCAACCCAGCATCTTCTAATTTTATTTTTATACGTTCAATTTTTTTTCTTAATTCTTCTTGAGTAATGACTGGATTATTACCCGCCTCTTCGGCGGATCGTCGTTGAGGCGATTTATAAGATAAAATCTCTTCTCCAATTAAAGCTAGGCCTTCTTTTATCTCATTTTTAAAAGATTCTAGTCTATTTTTTAAATTTCCTTCTTTTATATTTACAAGTTCTAAAGTAGAAGATAATTCTTGATATTTAACTTTCCATATAAATTTTTCCCGCTCAAAATCACGCAAGGCTTCCATCTCTTTATTTATTTCCTGTTTCAAGATTTCAGCTGATTGGGCAAGTTCTTTTTCCTTACTCTCTATTTTTTGTATTTCAGTGAGAATGTTGGCTTGTGAATTTTTCAATTCCATTAATTCTTTTTCTTCAATTTGTCTTTTTTCTGTCTGTTCTGAATGTAATTCTTTAATTTCGCTTCCGCACAGCGGACACCGACCCGCAAGTTTTACTTTATTTGCTTTTACTTCCAACATTCCCTCGATTCGGCCCAGTTTGTGTTCCATCTCATTTTTGACGACACGAATTTCATTAATTTTTTTCTCAATACTTCTAAGTTCTTCAATTTTTTTACTACCTTTAGTGGAATTTTCTTCTTCAGTACTAGAAATCTTCTCCGCTACATTTTTAAGTTCAATAGAAATTCTATTCTTTTCTTTGGATAAAGTGGACTGCTCTTCTTCTAGATAAACACTCTCTTTCTTAAAATATTCTCGATAGAGCGTTGCTAATTCTTTCTGCATTTCCTTGGCCTTTTCAAATTTCTCCATTTGTCTTTTAAGAAAATTAAGATGTGGAGCATTTTCTCGGCGTAGCATAATAACTTCTTTCATATTCTCATTGGCGCGCTCTAACTTTCTTTCACTTTCCTTTATTTTTAATTGGTAAATTTTAAGCCCTAGGGCGTCTTCTATTATGGCTTTTCGTTCTTTCGGGCTTGCGCTTAAAATTCTGTCAGCTTCACCTTGTGAAATAATATGATGTCCAGATGAACCAATATTAACTGATGCTAAAAGATTGTGAATATCTTTTAATCTGACTTCTGCGCCATTCAAAATATATTTATTTAATCCATCAGAAAAAACTTCCCGGGAAATACTAACGGTGTCATAATTTAAATTAATTTCTTTCCCTTCGTCGTTTGAAAATTTGAAAACTTTATTAGAATTGTTAAAATATATCGTAACAGTTGCTCGAGACCCTTTAGGTAAATTCTTAGATCCTTTAAAAATAAGATCGGAACCCAATTTCCCACGCATTGATTTTATTGATTGTTCCCCTAAAACATAGCGGATAGCCTCTACTATATTTGATTTTCCAGAACCATTTGGTCCAACTATGCAAACTATGGAGCTATTAAACTCTAAAAGGCTCTTCTGAGCAAAAGATTTAAAGCCATTTAGTTCAAGGGTTTTGAGTCGCATATTATTTTGTTTTAATCAAACCAATTCTTTATTTTCAATGCCGCCTCGGCTGCTTTTTGTTCTGCTTCCTGTTTTGATTTACCTTTACCTTCGGCAATTAAATTTGAACCAAAATAAATACCAACCGTAAAATGTTTATCGTGGTCAGGACCTGACTCGCTAAGAACTCTGTACGCTGGCGTAAAATTTACAAATTCTTGCGCCTTTTCTTGCACTAGAGATTTCGCATCACGCCAAAGCTTTTTATTTACTATTTCCTCCGTTTTGGGCAACAGAGATTCAGACACAAATTTATTTACCGCATTGTATTCTTGATCTAAATATATTGCTCCCACATATGCTTCATAGGTGTTCGCCAAAATATATTGTCTCGCTTTGCCATTATCCTTGGCTTCACCTTTAGATAAAAGTAAATAATCGTTCATACCTATTTCCAAGGCAATTTCAGAAATAATAACAGCATTAACCAGGGCGGAACGCAAAGCAGTTAATTCACCTTCCGTATAATTAGGATATTTTTTATAAAGAAAATCTGTAACGATAAGCTCCAACACGGCATCACCCAAAAATTCTAAACGTTCATTGTGTGAAAGAGAAGTCCCCGTATTTTCATTGATATAAGAACGATGAATAAAAGCTTGTTTTAGCAAATCTTTGTTTTTAAAAACTATTTTTGTTTTTTTCTCAAAATCTGAAAATTGAATCATTTTGTTTACTGTTTTTTACTAATAGTTTTTATCGCTTTTGCAATCAGTGGAATAATGTCGTTGTAAATGCGAAGTTCTGGAATTTCGGAAAGTTCAAACCACCGAGCCCCGTCCAGTCCGCCAGATTTTTCCAATGAAAGTTCTTTATATATACTCTTTGCTAAAAAATACACGACCTTTTTCAAACTTTTACCTTTTTCCGGGTGTGTTGCAATATATTCATTTTCTCCCAATTTTTCTTCTATCTCAACATCAAGTCCAATTTCCTTCTTAATTGCCCTTAGGGTACCTTGCGCTATATCTTCATTAACTTCCATTTTACCTTTTGATAAAGTCCAATAACCGAAAACATCATGTACAAGCGCAAATAGAATTTTATCATCCCCGCCCACCGACAAGGCAGGTTTTTTTGTATATACCAACGCGCCTCCCAAGCTTTCAATTGGCAATTTAGTGATATCCACCGGCTCCTTAGATTCTTCGGATTTCTTCTTTTTACTTATCTGGTCTTTACCGGGTTCGCCTATCTCTTTATAAACTGCGCCAAGGACGCCATTTACAAATTTGCCAGAATTCTCTCCACCGAAAGTTTTTGCCAATTCTATCGCTTCATTAATTGCTACTTTCGGGGGTACTTGCGTCCTATTGCCAAAAAGGAGTTCTGTTAAACCAATTCTTAAAATATTTCTATCAATAATAGATATTTTATCTATCGGCCAATCTGGCGCAGCTTTCTCTATAATTTCATCAATAATTATCCGCTTCTGTAACACTTCGTCAATTAAAGAAAAGACAAAATGATCATCCTCAAGACCTGGGGCAAATTCTTTTAAATTTCTATTTAATATTTCCTTAATTTGAGTGCTTTCGGCAGGCCCGCCTGCATCGCCATGCGAAGCATTGCGGGCAGGCAAGAAATCCCACTCAAAAAGCGTCTGGAGCACTATTGATCTTGAAAGGTGCCTATTTGCCATCTTTTTTAAAAAACAAAATTACTTATTTCTACTTATTTTTCGGCTACTTTTTTTGCTTTTTCTTTCTTTTGCTTCTTTTCTGTCTTTTTCACCAAATCTAAAACTTTTTTTCCGCGGTAAAAACCGCAAGAAGAGCACACTGTGTGACGTCTTTTAAGAGTTTTGCAATTTTCACACTTAGCAAAACTCGTGCTCACCAGCGCATGATGAGAACGTCTGTTTTTCGTATGCGATTTTGTACTCCTCATTCGAACTACCATAATATGTTTAGACTACCATATTATAAATGAAAAGCAAAATAGATTATTGAAAAAAATAAAAAATGTGATATTATAAAAACTATGGAAAAAGGAGAAGATAGAGACCATAAAAAATTAGGACGTGAGCTTGGGTTATTTGCCTTCAGTGATACTGTGGGCAAGGGTCTACCGCTTTGGTTGCCCAAGGGCACCACTATTCGCCGAGAACTTGAACGTTTTATAGTTGATGAAGAAATTCGCCGAGGATATCTCCATGTACGTACGCCCGATATTGCTAAACTTGAGCTATATAAAAAATCTGGCCACTATCCGCATTTCAAAGATTCAATGTATGCACCTATTACCATAGACGATGAAGAATTTATGCTTCGTCCGATGGCCTGCCCGCATCATTTTGAGCTTTATCTGTCAAAACCTCACAGCTACCGCGAACTTCCTATGCGTATTGCAGAACTTGCTCAACTGTATCGCTATGAACAATCTGGAGAGCTCATGGGCCTGCAACGAGTTAGAACTTTTTGTCTGGCTGACGCGCATATTATATGTAAAGACGAAGAGCAGGCAGTAGAAGAAATCAGCAAAGCGCTTGATCTCATTGAATATGTCACTTCTGTTTTTAATCTGAAACTTGATACTGACTATAGATATCGTTTATCCCTTGGTGATAAAAAAAATACAAAAAAATATTACAAGAATGACAGTGCTTGGGAAAAAGGAGAAGATCTTTTACGTAAGTTAATGAAAAACCGAGGATCTAAATTTGAAGAAGTTAAAGATGAAGCGGCTTTCTATGGGCCCAAAATAGATATCCAAATGAAAAATGCAAACAGCAAAGAGGATACGGCTTTCACTGTTCAGTATGATTTTTGCATGCCAGAAAAATTCAATTTAAATTATATTGGAGAAGATGGCAACGAACATCTGGCATTTGTAATACATCGTTCTTCAATTGGAGCAATAGAAAGAATAATGGCATTTTTAATTGAAAAATACGCCGGCGCTTTTCCTCTCTGGCTCTCACCGGTGCAAGTGAAAGTTATCCCTGTCCGGACAAATCATAATGAGTACGCCAAACAAGTTTTTGAATTATTAAAGGAAAACAATATCCGCGCGGAATTGGATGATAAAGACGAAAATCTGGGAACAAAAGTCCGCGATGCGAAAACAAATAAAATCCCTTATTGGATTGTTATTGGTGATAAAGAAATCGAGGCAAAAAAAATCACTCTAGAATCTCGCGAATCCGGCCAACTCGGGCAAATGCTAAAAGAAGAACTCGTGAAAAAACTCCTAGAAGAAATTAAAAATAAAAAGTAGTTATATATCAACCCTCGCTTTTGTTTTTCTGTTTTCTTAACTTATTATATATGATATACTAAGAAATATATTCAATGCCACATATATCGTCAAAAAAACTTAAAAAGGAACACTTGCAAAAACTTTACAACGAGTTTAGTATTGCTCTGGAAAAATCAGCGAGAAAATTATGGGTAAAATTTTTCTTAAACGATTTCTTAACTCGAACAGAAAAAATAATGCTCGCTAAAAGATTTGCAGTTATTTATCTTTTGTCTAAAAAAGTCCCCGCCTCGTATATTGCCGAAGCTTTTTACATGAGTCCAGCAACTATTTTTAGGATGTTGCTCAAATACGATATTGGTAAGTACTCCTCCCTACTAAAAGCAATCAAAGATCAAAATAATAAGGACATTTGGAAAATTTTGGAGAAAATTTTGAGGGCTGGATTGCCTCCAATTGTTGGTAGGGGTAGATGGAAATTTTTATACAAATGAGTTTTTATAAAATCCAATCTCTTAACCTATCATATATGATATATTAAGAGATTATAAAAAACAATCAATCATTATTCAATTATTTTAGATAATGATTTTATATATCAATTTCAACGAGTTTGGCGTTGGATTGGATGAAAGATTTGCGAGGAGGGACTTCGGAACCCATCAGAATATCAAAAATCTTATTGGCTTCTTCGGCGTTATCAATATTCACTTTTTTAAGTACTCGGTGCGCGGGGTCCATCGTCGTTTCCCAAAGTTCCTCTGGATTCATTTCTCCCAAACCCTTGAAACGCTGAATATGAATTCTGTTTGATTTTAACTTTGTTTCTTGTTCATTTTCAGCTTCTTCACCCGTTAAAGATTCATCGTCGGCGGGCTGTATTTCACTCACATTCACGCCCTTACCGACAATTTTTAACTTTTCATCATCGGTATAAGCGTAAGATATTTCTTTGCCTTTTTTTATTTTATAGAGCGGAGGCTGGGCAATATAGATATATCCCGCGTCAATAATTTGTCTGAAGTATCGGTAAAAAAGTGTCAGAAGTAATGTGCGAATGTGTGAACCATCAACATCAGCATCGGTTGCAATAATTATTTTATGATAACGCATTTTTTCTAAATCAAAAGTATCTCCAATAGAAGTCCCCATGGCAATAACCAATGACTTGACTTCTTTAGAAGCAAGCATTTTGTCTATGCGCGCGCGTTCAACATTTAAAATTTTTCCACGTAATGGTAGTATCGCCTGTGTGCGACGGTCTCTACCCTGTTTAGCTGAACCTCCTGCTGAATCTCCCTCTACTAAAAATAATTCTGATTCGGAAGCATCTTTACTCTGACAATCTGCTAATTTACCCGGAAGAGTCATGCCTTCAAGCGCACCCTTCCTAAGCACAGAATCTTTTGCCGCCTTAGCTGCCTTGCGAGCCTTTAATGCAAGAATTGACTTGTTAATTATGGCTTTAGCGTCATTGGGATTTTCTTCTAAAAAACTCGCAAATGCTTCACCAAAAACTGTTGCTACTGCTCCCTGGGCTTCCATACTCCCGAGCCTTGATTTAGTTTGTCCTTCAAATTGAATTTCACGAAGCTTCACCGAAATAGCCACCGTCAGACCCTCTAAAACATCTTCACCAGTAAAACCACCCTCAGATTCTTTCATCATTTTATTTTTCTTACAGTAAGTATTCAACGTTCTAGTAAGAGCAGTTTTAAAACCAGTTACATGCGTGCCACCCTCGGGAGTGTTAATATTGTTGGCAAAAGGAACAATCCGATCAACTATATCATCAACATATTGTAGAGCAATTTCCACACCCACACTATCTAATTCTTTTTCAATGTAAAAAATATTATCCTGAATGGGTTTTTGAAATTTGTTATAATATTTTATAAGAGAAATAAGTCCGCCTTCAAAGTAAAAAGAAACAGACGGAAGCTCTAACTCAAGATTTCTAAAATAAAAAACATCACTATCGTCGAGTCCTTTTTTATTATCCCATTCTCGAGCGTCAATTATTAAAATTTTTAGTCCCCTTACTAAATACGCTTGCTGGCGAATATGATTTATTATCATGTTCCAATCAAAGACAACATCCTTAAAAATTTCTTTATCTGGTTCAAAAGTGATGACGGTGCCATGAAGTTTTGAGTTATCAACCTTTTTGACATTAGATTTCTTTTTTCCTTGAGAATATTCTTGCACATATTTACCACCATCGCGATAAACTTCTGCTCTGCAAAAAATAGAAAGCGCATTTACAACAGAAGCGCCCACGCCATGCAAACCTCCGGAAACTTTATATCCGCTATTTTCTCCACCGAACTTTCCCCCAGCATGAAGTGTGGTCATCACGGTTTCAAGCGCGGAAACTTTTGTTTTTTTGTGCATGTCTATGGGAATACCCCTACCATTGTCTGCAACACGCAGACGATTATCCGGCAATAAAACAACTTCAATATCATTACAAAAACCTCCCATCGCTTCATCGCGCGAATTGTCAAAAATCTCCCAGACCAAATGATGAAGCCCTTCCGGGCCCGTAGTGCCAATATACATTCCAGGACGACGCCGGACGGGCTCCAGACCCTCTAAAACTGATATATCTGAGGCATTATAATGATGCCCATTTCCTTGCTCTTTTTCTTTTGTCATATAAGGGTATTATATCAGAATTTACCTCACTTGCCAATCATTATTCTCCTTGATTTTATTGGTTATTTTAGTCATAATTTCATTTACTTCTGTGTCTGTAAGAGTCCTATTATAAGACTGAAAAACTAATCTAAAAGCATATGAAATTTTATCTCCTTTTTTGAATTCATCAAAAAGTTCCGGACCCCTGATTAGCAATTCCCCTGCATTTTTATTTATAATTTGCTGTATGTTCTCTTTGACTTTACTGCTTTTTAATTCCTGTGGCACCCACACCGCTATATCGCGCGCAATGAAAGGAAATAGAGACCACATTTTAAACTTTTGAGAAATTAAAGCTGAATCTGAATGCTTTTGTGAATGGTCTCCGTTGCGAAGTAGGAGATCTTGAACAAAAGCATCAGGCTCAGCTGATTTACAAAAATCCTCCAAACTCATTTCTTTTATTTTTTCCCCGCCTGCATCGCTATGCCAGCCCGAATCGCTACGCGAAGCGTTGCTGGCGGGCGAAGCATTGCGGGCAGGTTTTTCATTATACGCAACATGAATTTCTTCTCCATTTTTCTGAAAAACTGTTCCAATTTCAAAGATTTTTACTTCATCTAAGCCAAGTAGTGACGCATTTATTTGAGTTAATTTCAAGCTTTCTTTCAACCCATCCGTCAAATTTGTTCTCAAAAACTTTTTATCGCTTGCACTCTTTTCTACTTCCATTTCCCCTTTTTCGCAAAATACATAAGTCATAACTTCAGAGTATCCATCCGTTAGTAATTTATTTCTCACCCAAGAAATTTTCGCATGTGTTTCATCAGTTTTGGGTTTAAAATTGATTTTTGGAATTTTTGGTTTTACTTTATCATAACCCAAAATTCTACCCACCTCTTCTGCTATATCTTCTTCTATAATTAAATCAAGGCGCATAAATGGCACAATAATTTTAAATTTACCATTATTTTTTTTATACTCAAAATTATATCTTTTTAAAATATCTTCAATTTCTTTTATAGAAACATTTAAACCTAAAATTTTAGATATTCTTTCAGCTGAAAAAGAGAGTTGGCGCTCTGCTTGTTTTTGGGGATAAATATCTATAATATCTTCAAAATCATTAAAGCCATATTCAGCTAAAAGACCAGAAGTTTCCAACATAGCAAAATCACAAAGCTTTGGAGATAAATCATTTTCAAATCTTTTTAATGCATCTGTAAAAATTCCTATGTCTTTACCAGTCTTTCTTATGCTCGTCGGATCAAAATTTGCCACTTCAATAATGATATTTTTTGTATTATTATCTACTTCCGCAATTTTCCCTCCTTTTATCCCGGCAATAGCTAAGATATTCTTTTTATCAGCAATTACAACATTGGGAGATTTTAGTTTTATCTGCTTATTATCTAGCGTAGTTATCTCTTCGCCATCCTTTGCACTACGAATAATTATGTCATCTTTAATTTTATCCAAATCAAACGCATGACATGGCTGACCGCAATCAAACATCACAATATTTGCTGCATCTACAATGTTATTTACGCTTCTCTGTCCGATTGATTCTAGGTGTTTGACTACCCATTCTGGACTAGGACCAACTTTTATATTTCGCACAATTCTTCCCATATATCGACGACATTTATCACTTTCTATTTCTATTTTTAATTTAGTCGGTTGAGATTCTGGAATTTTATATTTGGGCGTCGGGTCAATAAATTTAATATCTAAAAGCGAAGAAATTTCTTTTGCTATACCGAGGTGAGAAAGTAAATCATGCGCCCTGTTTGGTAAAACATTTATATCGAAAATATTATCGTCATCTGCGCTCTTCTCCACACTCTCCACTTCTACAACATGATGGGTGAAAATATCTGCGAGCTTATTTGCCTCAGGTACGTCAGGTATATACCACTTAAGCCAATTAAAAGAGACCTTCATATTAATCTCTTCTTAAGAATTTAAAAAATAATTGAACAAACTGTATATTGAATCTTTTCAGTGTCGGTTGTATAATCCAAACTATCGTCGAATAAAATACATAAATTATACTTACGGACAAAAGAGACAGAAATAACATTTCAAAAAAACCTTCTGAGTTACCTCTATTAAATACTACAAATATTGGAATTATTAATAATCCAATAGAAATTATAATGTCTACAACTATTAATATTCTTCTGAATGTTTCTTTCATAAATTAAATTGGTTTTAAAAAATTAATAATAGACAAAGGTATAAATTGAGCAGCAATTAAAGAAGACATTAGAGCAATCACAGTTGCGATCCTAAGGATAGTAGTAGAAAGCCCTCCTTTTTTCCTATTACTCATAATTTTTTCTTCATTTTTTATTGTCTCTTGTTCGTCATTAGTTTTTTTATCAAAAGGAACAGTGACTGCCTCACCCTTACCCCATGCAGAAATAGTTTTTAACACCAAATATCCAACAACTAACTCATAGTGTCCTGTAGCAAAAGATATTGTGTAAAAAACCATCTCAAGAAATCCGGCTATACACCTAGCATAGCAGTCAGAAAACGATTCAAAAACATGATCCTTGAGATAAGTTTTATAAGAAAGTTTGATGCTGATGCAAAAATGAAATATATGATTAATTAAAACAATAATAGAGTTTGAGATAAATATTATCCAAAAAGCTTTTTTTATTTCTAATAGAAAATTAAAACAGAAAAAATTAAGCAATAAATAGTAAGTTAACAAAAAGGTCGCATATACAGTGACAGCAATAAACAAAGAGCGCTGAATGCTATCTTTCTTTTCTTTGAAATCTTTTATATTGCCCTGTTCTATGGGATTTACCATATACTAAAATTGATTAAGTCTTAAGTCTCGCCGATAAAAAGGCCAAAATTGATGTTAAATGACTCCATATTTACTTGCTTGACTTTTGTTTCCATTGGGTATATACTCATGAGGTAAATGGGCGTTAGCCCTCCGAGATTCCCCGCTGAAAGGCGGGGTTTCGCTTTTATGGCAGAAAATTCTTTATTTTACTGATAATATCCCTGAATTCATTCTCGTTGATCGTCTCAACTAAACGCAAGAATCTTTTTGTACTAACAAGTCGTATCTGTGAAAGTATGACAAAAGAACCACTCTTTTTCAACTTGTGATGAAATTTATTGTCTTTTGCAATTGTCGTAAGTGGTACAATCCATACTATAGATCTATTAAATTTTTTAACAATTAAAAGTGGCCTTTCAAAATTATCATTTTTTCCATCTTGCTCATAACCAATATTTACACCAATTGAACCCCACCAAATTTCTCGTTCGTTAAAAAACATTTGCTCAGAAACTTCTTTCTGGTCAAGAACTTTTTTCTTTTTATTCCAAGAATCAAAATGTTTTTTATACTCCATAAATAAAAATTTAAAACTAGAACTGATTGAGCCTTAAATCCCCTTGATAAAAAAGACGGACGTCAGGAATGCCCCATTTAATCATAGCGATGCGATCAAGTCCTCCACCGAAAGCGAAACCTTGAACTTTCGCCGGATCTAGCCCGCAATTGCGTAAAACATTCGGATGAATCATTCCTGCGCCCATCATTTCCAACCATTTGCCATTAAATTTTACATACACTTCGATGGAGGGCTCAGTAAAAGAAAAAAAACTTGGACGAAACTCAATATCAGTATTTTCTCCAAGCATCTTTTTATAAAATCGCATGAGCACGCCTTTTAAATCAGCAAGCGAAATATCGTCATCTATATTACCCACCATTATTCCATCTATTTGATAAAATTGCATTTCGTGCGTTATGTCTGTGGCTTCATTTCTAAAAACTTTGCCGATAGAAATAAAAGCACAAGGTAGTCTCTCTTCTTTTCCTGCTTGTTCTATGGAACGAACTGTCACAGTCGTAGTATGTGTACGAAGCACAGATTCTTTCTTATCCTTAATAAAAAAGGTGTCTTGCATGTCTCGCGCTGGATGATCTTTGGGAATATTTAGCGCATCAAAATTATGCCAAACATCTTCAAGTTCTGGTCCTGTAGCAACTTCAAAACCCAAGTCAATAAAAATCTTTACTGCTTCATTTATAACCATTGAAAGCGGATGTTCCGTGCCTTTTTTAATTTCTGAATTCATTAATAGTTAAACTATATCAAAAATTTGATACAATAAAAAGGTGCAAAAAACCTATTGGATTTTAATTATTTTAATAATCCTCTTTATGATTTTGGGTTTTTATCTTGGTTGGCTAGATAATGGCCCAGTGTAAATTTTCGCTAATTTGCAATATTCGCACTCGCTGTCTTTACCATATGAATTGTAATAACAATCACGCTCTAACCATTTTCCACTTTTTACAAAAGTATCATAATCTACGATATCTTTCATTAAAAGCTCAATTTCCTTTTTTGTAATTATTCTATCGTAAAAAGTTTCTTCTTTGTTTTTAGATTCCAAAAATTCTAGTCGGCTCTTTCGCACATTTAATTTACCCCTTGAACTATGTTCCAATAAATAAGAATACATCGCAAGTTGGCGTAAATATGCGCTCATTCTTCCTTCTTCATCCATTTTCTCCATATCATTCTTTTTTCTTATGCCTCCGGTTTTAAAATCGGTAACTCTTAAAGTTTTTGCATCAAGTTTTTCTACTAAATCTATTTTCCCATAAATATTTAGATGTGGTAACTTTTCATACTTACATGAAACACTTTTTTCATTTTCCCTGTTTGATTTTATTTGGGGCAAACGATTTGTTACCCATTTAGAAATTATTTTTAGAACATCTTTTTGCATTTGCTTTTGTATCTTTTCATTTCCATATTTTCTTTTAGAAACTTCAATTTTCACTATATTTTCAATTTCTTTTAGAGAGGGTCGGCTATTCATTTTTAAAATTTTATCAATAGAAGCATGTACGGCGTTCCCGAACTCTAAACTCTCTCTTTTTGGTTCCGGTAATTGCAATAAATTTCTAAAATACCACTTCCACGGACATTCAAAAAAATTATTTAGAAGCGAGACGGAAACTTTTCTTTTTTCATATTTCTTCGCCACTATTTTTTTGAGAGTCTTAATATCAAAATGTTCTTTCGCTTGGGATTTTTTGCTGACATAAGCTTTTGGGTTATGTTTTAAAATAGATTTTTCTGTTTTAGCGCTGTCTTGTTTCTCTAAAATTCCTTCCGGTAAATCCGCCACAACATGAGCAAGTTCTTGATCTCCCCCGGTATAAGAATGCTTGGCAAAAGAAATAGCGCAAAAACGTCTGGCTCGAGTTATCGCCACATAGAGCTGCCGTTTTACCACTTCTTCATCTTTTTTTTCCATATTTTTTTCAATCATCTCCGGCAAAACAAAACCCGGCCTTTTTCCAGACATTAAAGATCTTTCATCCATATGCGCGATCCATACATAGTCAAACTCAAGCCCCTTTGATCCATGCAAAGTTAAAACTTTTACTCCCTCGTCAGCAGAAAATATGGCAAGCGGTATATTTTCCCCATAGGCTTCCAGCCGATCAATAAAAGATAAAAATTCAGAAAGAGTGAGTTTGGGATTTTTTTCTATTTGTGAAAGAATTAAATTTAAAACGGTGCGGACTATTTCTACTCGAGAAATCAAGGTTTCGTGGTCAGAAGCGTTTTTTAAGAGCAACTCATCGCCGATTAATTGGGTCAGAGAATAGACATTCAATTTTTGCGACTCTTTTAACCAAAAAAGGAGTTTGTTTGTCCAGCTATTCGCGGGGTTGGTATCTTTAAACAAAGAAGTTTTTTGTTCCGCTAGATTAATTAAGGAAAATTTTTTCATATCATTCTCGGTAATAAATTTATGCGCCGAAATCAAATCAAGACCGGACAGTTTATCAAAAAAAGATAAAGCTAGGTTTCCGCTGTCATAAGGATTGCCGATTATTTTTAAAACCCGCAAATAAGATTGCGCTTCATCAGAATCAAAAAAAAGAAAAGCATTCAAGCTGGAAACCGGCAAAGACATATCGCGAAGAATTAAGGCGGCGCTACGCGCTTGTTTATTTTTGGGTACAAGAATAGCGCAATCATTTACATTTATTTTATTTTTCCTGCTTTGGGCGGATATTTTTTTTTGTATATCCAATGCGCAAGCAATAATTTCATCTCTGGGATAGTCGGCTTCCACTAGGCGAACAGGATGAGTTTCTTTTCGGTGACTTAAAAGTTTTTCCGTTGACAGAGAGCTTTTTAAGAGAGAATCAGATGCGTCTAAAATGACTTGCGTAGAGCGATAATTATCTACTAGCGTAATAAGCTTTGCTTTGCCAAAAGAATGCTTAAAACCCTCAAAATAAGCGATAGAAGCCCCGCCAAAGCCGTATATTAGCTGGCGATCGTCTCCAACCACAAAAATATTCGGCTTTTCAACTTCTCCCCAAATTTTCTCTAAAAATTCATTCTGTACCCCGCTCGAATCTTGATGCTCATCAATCAAAACATAAATGTATTTTTCTCTAATGTCGGCGCAGAAACTCGGAGAAATCTCCGCAATCCTTACCAGATTTTCTAAAACATCATCATAATCAAAAACATTTTTTTCTTTTTTTGTTTTTTCATAGAGTTCAAAAAATTTTGCCACCTCAAGCGTGCGGTTCAGTCCTTCAATTTTCCGTAAAATATCTTTTTTTATTTCTCCCTTGCTTTCCCCGCGGATAGAGATACTTTTAGGATCGTTTTTTAGATTATAAATATCGTTCTCTATTTCTTTCAAAAAATTTTGGGGGCTGATACGATCTTTTTTAAAAATTGAAATTAAAGATTTTAAGTCTCCAAAATGCCTAGTGGAGTCGGCGCGTGAACGCAAATATTCCCACTCGTGATCAAAAAGAAGTTCATCATAGAGTATGATTATATCTGTATCATCCAGAAGCTTCGGCGCAGTTTCCAGTTCAAGTATGCCATAATACTCTTCAATGATTTTCATTCCAAAACTGTGAAAAGTGAAAATATTTATCTTGGAACTTGTGGCGCCAATATATTTACTTAAACGTTCTTTCATCGCGAAAACTCCTGCATTGGTAAAAGTAAGACATAAAATACCGTCTGCCGGAGTGTCTGTTTTGAGCAGAATGTTGCCGATGCGCAACGCCAATATTTGCGTTTTGCCTGTGCCAGGTCCGGCAACCACCATGACTGGACCCTCTATGGTATCCACAGCTTCTTTCTGTTCTTTATTCAGCTTTTTATATTCAACATTAAATTCTCCTTCAAGTTTTTGCTTCATTTGTACTAATTATAACATGGAGAACTTTCTTTTTGCTGAAAATAATGTAAATTAAGAATAAGGAGGGTTCGCATAGAGGTCTAGTGCGCACGCTTGGAAAGCGTGTATGGAGAAATCCATCAGGAGTCCGAATCTCCTACCCTCCGCCAGTTAGGAAATCTAGAGCATCTTCAAAAATTCTTCTTCATTTATCACTTTGACTCCCAGTTTTTCGGCAGTAGTAAGTTTGGAACCCGGATCAATGCCAGCCACAACATACGAAGTATTTTTTGAAACAGAGCTAGCTACTTTTCCCCCCAGGACAATGATTTTTTCTTTAGCAATTTCGCGAGACATATTAGAAAGCGCGCCAGTTAAAACAAAAGTAAAACCGTTAAATTTGCCGGCTTTTTTCTTTTCCATTTTTTCTATAATGACGCCATTTTTTTTTAATTTCTGTATAAAATTTAAATTATTTTTGTCGTGAAAAAAATTACTAACACTCTTAGACACAGCAGGACCTATGTTTTCTATACTATTTATTTCAGCAAGGACTACCCTTGCTGAAATTATTAATTTTTCCAATGTCCCAAAATGCATCGCCAGATCTCGCGCTGTTTCTTCCCCTACATGAAGTATTCCTAACGCCCAAAGAAATTTTGAAAGAGGGATATGTTTTTTATTTTCTATTTCTTTTACAATATTCTCTGCAGATTTTTTTCCAAAACCCCGAAGAAAAGTCTCTGGCTTCCTGTGGGGCAGGCATTCAAGTGTGATAAAATCATCTTTCGTTAATGTAAAGAGGTCCGCCGCATCGGTTATTAAACCTTCATCTTTTAATCGTCTTAAAATTTTCGGTCCCAGTTCATATATTTCAAACACGGATACAAAATGCTCTAAATATCTTTCATCTTTGGCGGAACATTTTGGATTAACGCAATAATATGCTACGGAAGTCTGGGATGGCAGTTTTTTCTTCTCCACCTTTCCCCCGCAAACTGGGCAAATATTCGGCACTTTTATTTTTTTTTCTTTACCTGAACGCATTCGGGTCAAAACTTCCACGACTTTCGGGATAACATCACCAGCTTTTTCTATAACCACCGTATCTCCAATTCGCAAATCAAGACGTTCTATTTGATCCATGTTGTGAAGTGTTGCTTTGGACACCATAGAACCTGCCACCAAAGTCGGCTCAAAAATCGCAAGTGGCGTCAGAACACCAGTGCGTCCAACATTTATTTTTATATCTTTTACTATTGTTGTCGCTCTCTCAGCCGGATATTTAAACGCCACCACATAGCGTGGCGCTTTGCCGACAACGCCTAAAATTTCTTGCAGTTTTAAGTCATCAATGTAGATGACAATTCCATCTGTGCCATATGGAAAATTTGATCTTATTTTTTCAAATTTTTTGATAAATAAAATTATTTCTTCTATGTTTTTACATTTGGCTTCTAATGCTCCAACTTTAAATCCCAAATTTCTCAGTATTGCGTGTTTTTCTGAATGGGTTTGCAACTGAGAAGCAGAACCTCTCAGTAGAGGTTCTGCTTCTTTTATTTCTGCAATATCATAAGCAAAAAAATCCAAATGTCTCTTTGCGGCAAGTTTAGGGTCTAATTGCCGCAAACTACCCGCGGCCGCATTTCTGGTATTGGCAAAAAGAATCTTACCCTCTCTTTTATTGCCAAGATTTAATTTTGACAATGTTTTTTTGGACATTATCGCCTCGCCCCTGACTTCTAAATATTCTGGTGCAACCCCCCTGAATCCCCCCTTATCAAGGGGAATAACTTTATCTCCTCCCCTTGATAAGGGGGAGGTCGGGAGGGAGTTTAAAATAAGCGGGATTGAATTTATGGTCCTAAGATTTTGAGTAATATCTTCACCCACGAATCCATCTCCCCTCGTTGCGCCCTGCGTAAATTTCCCATTTTTATAAATTAATGACACAGCAAGACCATCAAACTTTATTTCACAAAAATACTCCAACTTTTTTTCGGAACCAAGAAGTTTTTGAATTCTTTTTTTCCAATCATACAATTCCTCTTCATTAAAAGCGTCATTAAGCGAAAGCATTCTGATTTTATGCTTGACTTTGATAAACTTTTCCAGGGCTTTGCCAGCTACTCTATTTTCCAGAGCATTGGAGTCATTAAGCTCCGGATGCTTTTGCAAAAGCGCTTTTAGTTCGCGGGTTAATGAATCATAAACGTCATCAGTGACATTGGGCGCATTTTCTATATGATATGCATTTCTCAATCGTACGATTTCACTTCGCAATTTTTTTATTCTTTTTTGAGCATCAGACTCTTGCATATCTCAATCAGTAATTTACTTCTAGCTGTCGTTCTACGCTATTTGATCCCTGAGTACAAGAAGCGCCTCCATCGTTGTATCCTTTTGAAATAATTTTGGTCGCTGGTGGAACAGTTTTATCCACAGTCACCTTGGCACAGCCTTGCCCACTAGAGTTCAAGCCAGATAAAACAAAACTCCAAAATCCCGGGGCTGGTGTATAAATACTGCCAGGAGATTTATCATTAAAAAGCGTAAGTTCTATACCGGTGTCAGCTGCAAAAAAAGCGTTATTAGTATCTCGGGCTGAAGTGCCAAATTTCACTTCTTTAAGCGCTATATTGGCAACTCCTAACGCTATTGCTAAAAGAATACTTGAAAGCGTAACCGCAAAGAGTATCACAAACCCCGAACGACCCCGACGTATCGTCGGGGCGTGCGGGGCAGGCCCTTTTTTAAAAATATTAAGTTTTTTGATTTCTTTTATCATCTTATTCTACCCAATTAAATAAATTCTCTGAAAAAACCATATTGTAATTACCAGAACCTTGCGTCCAATAAACAGTAGAGGAGATTTTTGTTTCATAGACGCTAATCGGACTCACTATAATCTTTCTAATATATCCAGAAGATGCCCCTGTGGTATAATTATATTTACCTGTTGTAATATCATATTTAAGCTCCGGGCATGCTCCAACACAAGCAGTAACTGCAATTCCTGCCATGGGTTGCGAAGGATTGGTAAAGTCCCCCGCATTAAGATCACCGAAATAACAACCATCTGCGCTTGCGCAAACAGTATTACCCGAAGGTCCCGCAACTTTGGTATTAAATGCATTCCAGCCAGCTTGACTAGTGGCGCCATAAAGTACAAAAGTATCTCGCATATTCCTAATATACTCAATACCTTCTTGCGCTAGATATGAAGCTATTATTTTCTTTTTAGCGTAACCGGTATTAGAAATACTTCCAGATAAAATCACCAGTAAAGCCAAAATGGATGTAGTAAAAATAGAAATGGCAACAAGTGTTTCCACTAAAGTAAAGCCCTTTGACAAGCTCAGAATCTGACGACCTTTATTCTTTTGTTTTAAAAAAATTTTCATAATTTTAAATATCTATCAACCTTTGAGACACTGAAGTTTGTAAAGAAAAAGGGGTAACAACACTGCTCGAAGTACCAGGTTTATAAGTTATCGTTCCAACCAATCTAATGCTAACAAAAGATTGTTGTTGGTCTGGTGATGGTCCTGCTCCTAATACTGAAAAACCAGAAGCCGTCGTATTGATAACAACTTCATCAGGAGTTAGTTGAACAAAATTAGAAGCAATGTAAGGACCTTGGGTTGATTTAAAAATCTTGCCAGTATTGTCTATATAATAAACCCATTGATCATTGGTAACAGTAGGATCAGAATTACCAGAGGCATATTCAAAAGCTATTGCCCAGCCATTGGCGCAACTTCTTGGATCGTCCATAGTAGGGTCATTACTGCCAGTTGGAATTGATTGACCAGAGGCAAAACAACGATAACTATATCCCGTTCTTATATTTCTGGACATATCTTCCATAATAAAATTTAAATCATCCATAATGGAACGCATATTTTGTGATTTATTGTGAAGTACATTGGCGTTTAAAAGCGTGCCCATGCCCGTTATGGCAATAACTAAAAAAAGAGAAACTGCAATCATTGTTTCTATTATCGTATATCCATTTTTGTTGTTGTTATTTTGCATTTTTTTGTATTCCTAGAACTTAGCAACTATAATCTAAAACCTAATTCACCTGCACTCTGCCGGAAGGATAGATTTTTATAAAAGCCACTACTTCTTTGGGTGATTTAATTGTAATTTGCATATAATCAAAACCAGTCAATGTTACACCATTTGAGTCTTTGAAAACCGCGCTTGAATCTGGTCTTTTAAAAGTAACAGATAGAGGGTTTAGAATTTGAGTGGAAGTAATGCCTGAATAACGATCTATCCGGTCTATATAATTACCTTTCGTTATGGTAATTTTTTCCAAACATTCCGTTGTTGTGCAACTTGGAGAATCGTCAAAAGAATTGTTTTGATCTAAATCGGCAAAATAAATAAATTTTTTGTTAAGATAAATATTATCAGAATAATCTTGTAACAGGGATGAAGTCAAAAAAACGCCATAGGAGGGTTTCCAGTTCGTGAGAGCGTTTGAATTCCATTTGCCGGAAAGAGCCGATTTTTGCGCTTCAACAATTTTTAAAGCGATATCGCTGGCCAAATTTTTTAGGTCCACTTTTGCTTGAAATTTGCCATGATTAAAAATAATCACAGAAGATAATACAGCAAAAATACTTAAAACAACAATAAGCTCCACATAAGTCATTCCCGCATTTTTCTTTATTTTTTTATTAAATATTGTCATTAAAAAGCAAAAAGGTGTAATTCAAAAAGAAATGCTAAAAGCGCGCCCAAAACTAAAAACGGAGCAAAAGGAATTTCACTTTTCATTCCATACTTTTTTGAAAAAATAATAAGAAAAAGCCCTATTATAGCCCCGGACCAAAAAGCGACCACTAGACCAGAGAGCGCCCGAGATAAACCGAGGAGCCAACCCAAACCCACTGCCAGCTTAGCATCTCCCAGCCCCATCCAAGTACCCCTTGATATAAGCCAAAATAAAGCAAAGGGCAAAGCGATCAATCCGCCCGACAAGAATTCAAAAATTGATGGAAGATGCAGATAAAAACCTGTCTGCGCAGGCAGACTATAACTAATGAAAAAAAATAGGCCTAAAAATGCGAGAATACCAAAAACCAGAGAAAGAGCATCTGGAATTATTTTATGCCGAAGGTCATAGGCTGCGATGATTATAAGCAGTGAAAACATTGTGGAGTAATAAGCATAAGTAGCGATGAATGCTAAATTAAAAAAATTATAAATATTTTGTCCGCCATAGGCAGATCCGTCTTGGGCGGAAAGTTTTAGAAAAAGTAAGGCAAAAATTAATCCAGTAGCCAACTCCACCAGCGGATACTGAATTGAAATTTTAGTTTTACAACTTCGGCATCTCCCCTTCAACCCTAAAAAACTAATAAGCGGCATAAGTTCATACCAGTAAAGTTTATTTTGGCAAGACATACACGCGCTCCGCCCACCGAAGGATTTTTGCGTATTATATCGGTAAATTACAACATTTAAAAAACTCCCAATAATCAGGCCAAAGATAAAAAAGATAAATACTACAAGACTTTCCATTTCCGTATTATAACAATATATAAACTAAAAAACTAATTTAATAAAAAATATCAAGGAGTATCCTTGCTTGCCTTCCTTAAACTATCGGCAAAAAGTAGCGTTGATGGAAGTAGCGATTGTCTCAGCTGCAGCCCAGGTATATGCCTTACTTGCTCCTGTGCTATCTACACACCAAGAATCTGGTAATGGAGCTGTGTTCCCATCACTAGTTTTAAGCTGTACTGCAACTGCATAAGCTCCAGATGATGAATAACACCTAGTAGATGCAATTCCGGCACCAGCATTATAAGCAGATGTTATCTGACTCCAGATGGTAGGATTAGAGAAAAGGGTATCCGCTCCAGTACCAACATTTGTACATTGACCAAGAGCAAAGTATGTAGGCGTGGCGTCCACAGCATAATTTCCCCATGAATCATAAAGAATCTCCGCTTGCGGACGCATATTGACTAGGTTTGATTTTATAGTAGCATCAGCGCCCTTGCCTCGGGCTGAATTAAGCGAAGCCAAAACCACTGAAGCTAAAATGCCAATGATGGCAACTACGACCAAGAGTTCAATTAATGTAAACCCGTCTCGCCTTCGGCAAGCCGAGGCGGAACCTTTCTTAAAATTTTCCGTGAAATTCATTTTTTTACAATATTAAAATTAATAAAAATTAATTTTTATTACGGACAAACATATTCGCCAGAAAGAAGAGCAGTTGCTTCCTTAGAGGCCCCAGTAGAATCAACACACCATCCGCCGGCAAAAGGACCGCCAGGGGGAAGCGTAGGATTCTTTAAGGATGTAACAGCTGCCCAAGCAGTATCACTGTCGTGACAAACGGAAGCACCAGCAAGAGTACCTGTATCATCATAAATAAATGGCTGAGTATTATCACCCACAACTGCGGCTATATTTAATTTCTGCGCAGCATTTAAAACCATAGGGCCAACACCACCGACAGCGGTGCAGAGATTATTATATGTTTCATCTGGAAAGTAATATAGCTCTGCTTGCGCGCGAGAGTTAGCCATTGCGGACTTTATAGCGACATCAACAGCTTTGTTTCTGGCGCTGTTTAAACTAGCCAGTACAACCGACGCCAAAATACCGATGATAGCAACCACGACCAAGAGCTCAATTAATGTAAAACCTTTCGAATCCCCCAAGACCAAACCTTTAGAATTTTTTAACATATTTATAAAAAAGTTAAAATTTATAATGAACTTTTATATTATAGCACATTCATAAAAACAAAAAACACCCTGTGGATAAATCAAAAGGGTAGTTTTTGTTTTTTATTGCAACAATTAAATATGTTAATAGTTATTAACAAGCGTAGTCTGCAGCAGCCGCCAGGCCAACAGCGGTATTAACCTGACTTTTTCCACTACTATCCACACAGAAGAAACTTCCACCCTTGAGTGGCATTTCGGATGCCCAAGCGGCAGCACTGTCATTACAGACAGCTACGGTTGCCGTAGCAGCTGCATCATCACCAACAACTTGGTCTGCATCAGCACTTTGCTTGACAGCACCAGCTAAGATTGCATTAATAGTAGTCGCGCCAACAGCACAAACACCAGCGTAAGTCTGTCCAGTATCATAGAATAGCTCTGCCTGAGCACGAGAGTTAGCCATACTAGATTTAACGGCCGCGTCAGCACCTTTCGTTCTAGCGCTGTTTAGGCTAGCGAGCACAACGGAAGCTAAAATACCGATGATGGCAACCACGACCAAGAGTTCAATTAATGTAAATCCGTCTCGCCTTCGGCAAGCCGAGGTGAAACCTTTTTTGAAACTTATTTTTTTCATAACCTATTTTTTTATTTAATAATATTAACTTATAATAATTTCGACTTGATTAATAATAAACAAACATTAAACTTTTTCCAAAATACTCACTCGCTTCTTCAAAGCATCATGGTCTTCATATTTTACTTTATTAAATGATATATCGTCAAGCCTTCTATTTATACTTCCGATATGGTAAAGCAAATTATTTTCAACTCTGGCCATGTTTCTGCTTGCCTCTTCAAGTTTTCTATCAACACCTTCAAAACCCTTTGCAACCATGACCGCTAATTCATCTATTGCTATTATTTTTTTCTTTTTACTAATCATAATTCTATTATATCACAAAATTAATAAAGTTATCCACACCTGCCCATACTCTATCATTTCCTAAAAACTAGTTACTAACAACTAGAATCTAACTAATCCCCCCGGCGATATTATAAATCGGCACTAAGATAGAAACTAAAAGCAGTCCGACGCCTAAACCCAAAACCACAATCATTACCGGTTCTATTAGACCAATTAATGTATCAACCGCATCATCCACTTCACGCTTGTAAAAAATAGCTAGAGTTTTTAAAATAACATCCAAAGAACCCGTCTCTTCACCCACCTTCACCATCTGTATCAAAATAGACGGTATTTCTTTTTGATGTTTTTCCAGCGCAACCGAAAGAGCCAATCCTGATTTTACGCCATCCGCCGCTTCATTTAAAATTTCTTTATAGACGCGACTGCCAACTACTTCTGAAGTGATGTCTATTGCCCGAAGAATTTGAACGCCTGAAGAAAGCATTATTTCCATATTGTCGGCTATTCTGGAGAGATAGAGCTGTTTATATAAATTACCCACATATGGCATAGAGAGACGCATTTTGTCAAGATATGTTTTCCCTTTCTCTGTTGTGGATATTCTCCAAAGCCAAATAGCTAAAAATACCAAAAAGATTATAACAAAAAAACCATAATGAACGAAAAAATTTGAAAGCGCAATGATGATAGAAGTATAAATAGGCACTGCTTGGCCAGAATCCAATATAATGGCGGAAAGTTTTGGAATCACAACTACAAACATAAGACCCATGACAACAAAAAAAGTGATAATAACGAATATCGGATAAATGAGCGCGTTTCTGGTCTTGGATGTAAGAGCATATTGACGATCTAAATATTCTGCCAAGTTCAAAAAAATTTGATTGAGTTTTCCGGTTTCTTCTCCCACCTTTACCATATTCAAATAAAAACTTGAAAAGACATCGGGGTGCTTGGCCAAGGAGCCGGAAATAGAAACTCCCGCTTTAAGATCATCGCAAATTTGAACAAGCTTGAGACCTAAAAATTTATTTTCTACATTAGTTGCGAGCATGCCGAAAGCTTTTAAGGCAGACACTTGCGCTTCAAATAAAGTTGAAATCTGACGGGAAAGAATCACAATATCCTTCGTCGACACCCTGTTAAAAAAAGAAATTGAAAGAAATGATTTCTTTTCTTCTTCATTTTTTATGGAAATAATAACAAGCCCCCTGTGCTGAAGTCCGCTTATCGCCATATCGCGACTCGGCGCATCAATTTCTCCTTCCTTGTTTATTCCTTCATCATCTACCGCTTTATATTTAAATAACATGGTTATTTATAAAGTATTAAATCATCCGTTCAAGCCCTTTAGGATTAAGTGAATATTGATAGGCATTTTCTATTGAAATTTCTCCGGTACGCACAAGTTCTATAAGTGAATGATTTAAATCCACCATCCCGGATTCCGTGCCTGTTTCTATAACTACATCAATCTCGTGCGTGCGTTTTTCGCGAATTAAATTCGCTACCGCATTATTATTTAAAAGAAGTTCATAAGCGGGAATAAGCCCTCCGGCAATTCTGGGAATGAGCCTTTCTGAAAAAATGGCCAGCAGACTGGATGAAAGTTGAGCGCGAATTTGGTCCTGTTGATCACCCGGGAAAGAATCAATTATTCTATCTATTGTTTGAGAAGCATTGTTAGTGTGCAAGGTTGAAAACACCAAATGCCCAGTTTCCGCGGCAGTTACGGCAGTTGCTATGGTCTCAGGCGTGCGCATCTCGCCGATCATTATCACATTCACATCCTCGCGAAAAACTGACTTAAGCCCCGTATGAAAATCTTTAGTGTCAATACCGACTTCTCGTTGATTAATTATGGATTTATTAGGAACAAATAAATATTCAATCGGATCTTCAATTGTTATAATATGACGTGTTTGTTCATTATTGATTAAATTAATCATTGATGAGATAGTGGTTGACTTACCTTGTCCGACAGGACCAACCACCAGAAAAAAACCTTGTCTTTTACGAGTCAAATCTGCGAGGATGGGAGGTAAATGCAACTCTGCCAGAGTTTTTACTTTCGGTAATAACCGAAAAGCAATATTAATTAATCCTTTTTGAAAAAAAGCGTTGCCACGCAGTCGCGCTTCTCCACGGAAATCATAAGAAAAATCCGCTTCTTGATTTTCCATGAATCTATCAACTTTTACTTTATCCAATACTTCACTCAAAATTCCAATCATATCTTCTTGAGTAAAAACCGAATTCTTTACAAGAAAGATAAGTTCACCAGTGACACGAATAGCTGGTACCCGCCCTGCGCCCAAATGCAAATCCGATCCCCCTTCGCGGATAACAGTTAAAATAAGTTCTGCAAGTTTTTCCTTATGGTTCATAATGTTTATTTTTTAATCCCGACGCTTTCAGGTCGGGATCCTGACTTTGCGTCGGGGTTAACTTTCTTAGTTAAAATGCTTGTCACCTGGTTTATCACTTCCATTGGAGTGGAATTTGCCTTTACAATGTAACCTGCTACTCCCAATGCGTTGCCTCGATCAATATCCTCCTGTTGACTTTTGTTGGATAAAATTATTTTTATAGAATTTGGAGATAATTGATTAGTGTTCATTTTTTCTAACATTTCAAAGCCATCCATTTCAGGCATAATTACATCCATTAAAATAATATTAGGGTTAAGTCCGCCTTGAAGTTTTTTTATTGCCTGTATGCCACTTAAGGCCGTGTACACCTCAAAATTATTTTGGCTAAATTTAAGCGCATACATATCTAAAAGAAAATTATCGTCATCAATTATTAAAATTTTTGTTTTTTCTCCTTCCATACACACTAATTGTACTACAAGCCAGTTTTAATACAACCCTCTAATCCCCCTTGTCAGGGGGACTTTTTCCACCTCCTCTGATAAGGGGAGGTCGGGAGGGGTTTTACTCATTTTCATTGCTAAAATTATATACTTCCCTAAAAGGAATAATGCCTTGTAGAGATTTCAATATGGCATCTTCTTTCATCATCAGCATTCCCTTTCTGCGGGCTATTTTGTAAATTTCCGCATTGGTGGGATTTTTTAGTATTGTAGCCTCCATTTCCTTATCTACTTTAAACATTTCAAAAATAGCAATACGACCCTTTGTGCCAGAAGGACATTCGGGAGATGGAACAACTTCATACATTTTATCTTTGAAAATAATTTTTTTTCTATATTCATCCGGCAAATCTTTAAATTGCTCTTCAATTTGAATTTTAGTACTTGGATCCATTGATATAAGCTTTCTAGAAGCGGGAAAAATCGTTTTAGCCAAACGTTGAGCTATAGAGAGAATTAGGGTTGGCGCGATAAGATACGGATCAATACCCATATCAATAAGACGAGGAATTGCGCCAATAGCGCTATTTGTATGGAGAGTTGAAAGAACGAGGTGTCCAGTCAAAGCCGCTTGAATAGCAAGTTGGGCTGTTTCTTTATCACGAATTTCTCCAACCATTATTATGTCCGGATCTTGACGAAAAATAGAACGTAGCCCCGTCGCAAAAGTATATCCGATTTCGGGCATTACTTGAGATTGATTAATATTGGGCATATGATATTCTACTGGATCTTCCAAGGATACAATATTGTTTTTTTCCTGATCAAGTTCATTCATCATTGAATATAGAGTGGTGGATTTTCCAGACCCTGTCGGACCAGTGATAAGAATAATTCCATACGGCTGGGCAAGCGCCTCTCTGGTCATTTTGAGATTTGTTTCTGATAGACCTAATTGATCCAGAGGCTTAACTCCCTTTTCAGAATCTAAAATACGCATAACAATTTTCTCGCCATAATATGCCGGCATTGTAGAAACACGAAAATCAACCTTGCGTCCATTAATAGTTGCGCTAAAAGACCCGTCTTGGGGTTTTCTTTTCTCGTCTAATCGCAATTTGGCAAGAATTTTTATACGCGCAATTATTCCACTATAAACATTGAGGGGTAATACTATGCTAGTGTAAAGGGAGCCATCTACGCGATAACGTACTTTTATCTTGTCTCCTCCGTGCTCAATATGGATATCAGAAGAATTCCCCTCTATGGCATTACTCAGCATTACAGCAACAATTTTTATAACTGGCGCATCTTCTATTATTTTGGCTTCCTCTCCCGGTTTTATATCTTTTATCTCTTTATCTAAATTTTCCTTGCTTAAACTTTTTGCATCAATTGCTTCATCTTGGTTTAATTCTTTAAGCGCTTCTTCTACCTGGCTCGATATGCCTTTATAGGTTTCTATTATATTTTTATAGTCACTTTCCGAAATGAGAAAAATTTTAAAAGGAATACCGAGCTTGGCTGAAATAAACTGTAAGGCATCCATCGCCTGTGTATTCTCTGGATCTGTAATGCCCACTTCCAATACTCCTTCCTTAAGATCAATTGGAACAAAATGATAATGTGTCGCCGAATCTTCTGAAATATATTGAAGAACGTCAAAAGACACATCTTGAACATTTATTTTCTTCACTGGTATTCGCAAATACTCCCCTTTTACTTCAAGAATTTTTTCTTCTGAAACGCCAGATTCAATAAGGGCTTCGTCAATATTTCCATTATACTTCTCTTTTGCGCGATTTTTAATTTCACCTATTTGGCTCTCATTGATTACGCCTTTTTTACTTAATTCTTCTAAAAAACTCATATGGGTGCCTCAACATTATCGGTTCCAAGCGGAGCAAATGGATTGGGCCGCCCCTCATTTCCATCAGGTATAAGTATGATACTAGAATCGCGCAAATTATTAAATGCGCTGTCAGAGAAAATAGCATCGTCTAATTTTATATTTTTAACATTCAAAAGCAAAGAAAGAAAATCTTTGGCAATCAGGGGTCTCTGGTTTGAAATCATTGTATCGGGTATACTGGAAAAAGAAGAAAATGTGGGGTTGGAAGAAGAAACTAAATCAGCCTGGGGTTGGGGCTTTTTTATAAAAAAAATATAAATCAAAATAAAAACTGCTGCAATTCCTACAAATATTATGATGTTTTTTATTTTTGGAGACATTTTAGTTTTTTAGCCCTAAAGCTTTTTAAGCTCGGGCAAAATTATTTTAATTTTTTAGCCAATAAGTTTTAATTTTAAAATCAAATTTATAAACTTCAGGCAAGGAGGGATTCAGTTTCGTGTCTGGACCGGATGAAAATTGAATTGATGATATATCCACAATTCTTAGATTGCTTTCTAAATCTTTTGTAAAGTTAATGAAATTATTATAAGTGCCACTCGTAGAAAATTCTAGATCCCATGATCCATAATCTTTGTTAAAAGATTGATCCACTTGAGTTCCACCCCCTTGGGTTGCTCCTGTTTCTGGTGTTGTATTTTCCTTTTTTACTGTATTAAATTTAACATTTTTTAAGACCATATCATAAGGCAAAGCTACTTTTTCTATTTCAAGAATCAAACGTATATTGTCAATATTATCGGGCAAAAGTTTTTGAATTCTTACTAAATTTTCCGGGTTAATAGCATTATACTTAGCAGTCAATTTGTCTCGCTCGTTTTCAAGCGCTTTAGAATTATCAAGCGCTTCATTGTAAGATGCTATTTGCATCTTTAGATCGGATATATCTTTGTAAAGAGGACTGGAAAAAGAAAAGAACCCGACAAGACTGATTCCCATTAAAATAATCGCTATAATGTATCTAATCATAAAAATAAATTAATTTTCCGTGCCAACTTCCGCAAGAGGATTAAAAGAATTATCATTTTGGCCACTCTCATTTTCTGTTAAGAGTGTCTGTTTATAACCAACAAAACTTGGATCGACCGAAAACTCCAAATCAAATAGGACACTGCCTTTGTCGTCAAGTGTAAGATTGGAAAAAATTGGATCAATTAAGTTTTTATTTTTAGTAAAGAGATCCGCCTGAAGGGCGATAGAACGATACCCGACTGCGTGTCCATTCATTTTTACAAGCACTTTAGAATTTATTTCATTTGTAAAATCATAACTAAATTTAATATAACGAACAGTTTTCATAGTAATTAGTTGCAATGCCTTAAAAATAGGCGTTACTGCTATGTGTTTAGATAAAATTTCACTTGACGCGCGCAAACGCTTGTCTAGCACCTGAAGTTCTGTTATTCTAGAAGGTTCAAAGCGATTTTTGGCTGCGTTTAGGCTGTTTTCCATTTCTGTGATATTTTTTTCCATAATTTTTTTATAGAAATAAAGACCACCTGTCCCGATTAACATAGAAAATAAAATAAAAATGGAAATAATAACCAAAAAACTAACAGGTCGCGCCACAACAGCGCGTTCTTTGACTATAGATTTTTTAGGTATAAATGATGTTTGAAAATTTTGCTCCATTTTACCATATTATTATATTACAAAAACAACTTTTAATGAAGTATATTGTGTATAACTTTACTATTGGCAAGAACTGTTCTTGTTAATAGTTTTTATTGTAATTTTCGCAATGCTAAACCGAGGGCAACCGCGAATTCAGGACCAATCGCCCCAAGAACTCTCTCTAAAAATGCCGGCGCGCCCACTTTATTAAATGGATGACCAATTACTATTTCAGCTCGAAAATTATTGACCGCTTCTTCTGTTAATCCTTTTAAAAGAGAGCCTCCGCCCGAAAATATTACCTTGCTTATCGTTCTATTATATTTCTTTTCATACCCCAATAATAGATTATTTGTCTCAGAAAAAATATAATTAGTATGAATTTTAATAATATCAGATAAACTTTTTTCTGCGGGATTTTCAAAAAGACCAAATTCTTTTTTCATTTTTTCTGCTTCAAAAAAAGGAACACCTAAAGATTGAGAAATGGACAAAGATATATCAGCTCCGCCTCTTTCTATTGAATGATAACCCTTAATCATGCCGAATTCAACAATAGAAAGTTTAGTACGCGATGCGCCAAAATCCATTAAAAGGACAGGGGAAAGTTCATGTTCAAAATTAGCTCTAATTGAAGAAAATATTTCAATTTCAAAGAAAGAAGCGGAAAGAGCAGATTGAGAAACAATGGAACGAAACCTGGAAACTGCATCATTTTGTGTAGCAACGACAAGCACATTTGTTTTTTCTTTTTGCGCTGGTGGAAGATTGGCATTTTTTATATCAGCTATGTCAGTGTTTGCTTCTTCAAAAGAAGATTCTTTTTTCGGCAATATAAAATAATCAAGAGAAACTTCCGTAATTGGCACTGGAATATATTTACGCGCTTCTGTGGAAATAATCACCGCCACTTCATTTTCCTTTATTTGCGCCGGAAGTTCAATGGTAAAAATTAAACTTGCTTGCACTGGAATAGAAAAAGCTAAAGAAGAACTAGATACGCCGGATTGCTTTAAAACTTCCTTTAAAGCTTCTGCTATTTTTTCAACTGAAAGATTGGTAACTTGTCCTGCATCAAGACTGGCATAGGGACCAAGCGCTATTGCTCCATAAGTTTCAAGTATCACTTTGCCTCTTTTTTTTTTAATTTCAACCACTTTAATTGCCGAAGAGCCAATATCAATACCGACAGCACTACTCTCTGGGTCACTGACAATACTCTTTATTTTTGCAAAAAAATTTTTCAATGAATTGTTCATTTGTGCTAATATTATATCATAATGAGCTTTTTAAGCGCTATATTAGATTTAGTTTTCCCTACGTATTGTCTATCCTGCTCAAAAAGTGGGACATTTTTATGTGTAAAATGTCTCCTAGATTCTCCTCCCGCCGAGCGTGAAAGCGCCAATTGGATTTTCCCTATTTTTGACTATCGGTATCCGCCGATAAAAAAAGCTGTGTGGTTTTTGAAATATAAAGGTAAAAAACTTCTTGCGAGCGTTTTTGCGGAAGTTGTTTATGGAAGGATTTTAGAAGAATTGTCTGATTTATCTATAATGGAAAACTTTACGGATATTATTCTAATCCCCATTCCACTTTCTTCTGACCGATACCGAGAACGGGGATTCAATCAAGCAGAATTGATATGTAAAGAATTGACAAAGTTAGATAATAACGTGAATTTTAAGCTTGAGAATAATATTTTAATCAAAATAAAAGATACAAAACATCAAGCGCGCATTGAAAACCGTAGTGAACGCCTGAAAAATATTATTGATTCTTTTGTAGTGAAAAATACAGAAAAAATAAAAAATAAAAATATAATTCTTATAGACGATGTTACCACCACTGGCGCAACTTTAAGTGAAGCAAGAAAAATCCTCAAGCGCGCCGGCGCAAGAAAAATAATAGCTTTTACCGTGGCGCATTAGAAAATTTACCAATGTATAAGATTTCCGCATATGCTAGAAAATTATACAAATAATAATTAATTCCACATATCCCAAATCATACCAGCGATATTTTTCGGTTTTCCTTCCAACGCATAATAGTGTAAATCTATAAATGGCAAAGAGTTGCATTCAATAATCCCCCATTTTTGTGAACTAGCTTCTTTTGTCGGATCAGGAATTATGCAGTCAAAACCCACTACTAATAAACTCACTATTTTCGCAGCCTCTTTTAAAATAGGAATAAAGCTTGGATGGAGATTATTAAGCATTTCTTTGGTTGTGCCTCCAAATAATCTACCGATACGATGAGAAAGAGACAAAGAAACTCCTTCAGGTAAAATATCATCAACGACAAATCCCGACCGTAGAATATGCTCGTGTAATTCTTTTGAAATACGTATGGGCTCGACTCGATTCTGGCGTTTATTATCTTTTTCTTCTATGAGTTCTTTAATTGTTTTTTTGCCGTCACCTATGATAGCTGGAGCTTGCCCTCTGTAAAATCCCGCTAGAACTCCGCCCACTAGAGTTACCCTGCAAACACTGCCTTTTAAATGCTCTTCAACAACCAAATGGGAACATATTTGTCCGGCAATATTAATGCCCTCGCGAAATTGTTGTAGGGTATTAATGTTAGTAATGGTATGCCGGCCGCGAGAGCCCACTCTTGGTTTAACAATTATGGGTTTTGTAAGTTTGAAAAATATTTCTTCTCTATTTTTAAAGTTCCAAAATAATAGTTCAAAACAAGATGGAACCGGAATATTATGCTTTTTAAATTCTCGCTTGAGCACAATTTTATCATCCCAATTTTTTCTCATTTCTAAAAATTCTGACCTTATGGGCATACTTTCAAAGTAAATATTTTTGCCGTTTAGCGTCGCACGATAGAAATCTAGAGGTTTGTTCAGAAATATTACTTGTTCCATTATTATTCCTCTCTTTTTTGCTTCTTCCCAGATAACTCTAGAGCGAAATGTATGCGCCCCGTCAATGTCTCCAGAAAATTTCACCAGTTTAAAAAGTGCCAATGTTTCAAATAAAAATTTAGGAATTAAATCAACAAAGTTTTTTATAAACTTGGGAACATATTTTATAATCTTGATTGCATGAGTTTCTAGCGTAATTGAAATAAAACTCTCTAGGAAAGAAAAAGAATGGTTAATGGGAGCATCTCCACAATAAGAACAGAAACTTTTTTTTACCAACGGTTCATTTTTTTGTTGCATAACAATACCAAAAAAACAGCTTAATGCTGTCTTTTTGGGTAAGTAAGTCACTTCTTAGTGGTCTCCTTTAATCATAAAAATTACTTTTAAAAAATTCATAATAAGCGACCATAATAATTATATCATACAATGTAAAAATCAATAAATAGAAAACGGTGGAGAAATAGTAAAAATATGCTAGAGTAATAAAGTAAAAGTTGGAGCCGTGTCTGAGCGGTCTAAGGTGCCTCTTTGCTAAAGAGGTGAGGGCTTTAAACCCCTCCGCTGGTTCGAATCCAGCCGGCTCCGCCAATTTATGACAACAACACAAGAAAAACAAGACACATTGGAGCAAGAAATATCTCTCGGAAAAAATATTTCCATTATTAATCTTGTTGATTGTTTAATAGAAAAAGCTCACAAAAATAGATCTTCTGATATTCATATTGATCCGGAAGCGCGCGACATTCGTGTGAGATTTCGCATAGATGGTGTTCTTCAGGAAGTCTATAAATTTCCAAAACAAATTCACGGTGAAATAATTTCCCGAATTAAAGTCCTCTCTAAATTGCGTTCAGACGAACATCAAGCTACTCAAGACGGTCGATTTCGATATATCTTTCCCGAAACTAATGAATTTATAGATCTTCGTGTCTCTATTGCGCCCACTTATCACGGTGAAAATACTATGATGCGACTGCTTTCGGATAAAGCGGAGCAGTTTAATTTAGAAAATCTCGGCTTTAGTGAGAATAACCAGAAAAAAATCATGACTGCCCTTAAAAAAACAAACGGCATGATTTTAGCCACCGGTCCGACGGGAAGCGGAAAAACTACCACTCTTTATACTCTTATAAAAATGTTAAACTCTCCGGAAGTTTCAATTATTACTATTGAGGACCCTATCGAATACGCGATAGATGCCATTAAACAGATACAGGTCAACGGACACAAGGGTCTGAACTTTGCCAACGGTCTGCGAAGTATTCTAAGACAAGATCCAAACATTATTATGGTTGGTGAAATTCGTGACGCCGAAACCGCAAATATAGCTGTCAACACCGCTCTGACTGGACATTTGTTACTTTCAACACTACACACCAACGACGCCGCTACTACCCTACCACGTCTACTTGACATGGGCATAGAAGAATATTTGGTGGCCTCTACGGTCTCCATAGCTATAGGTCAAAGATTGGTACGAAAAATTTGCCCGCATTGTAAAGAAAAGCAAAAAATAACTCCGGCTCTCAAAGAGAGCCTAGAAAACACGCCACTTGGGAAACTTATGAAAAACAATCATGAATTTTATAAGGGCAAAGGATGCCAAAAATGCAATATGAGCGGATATTCCGGCCGATTATGCATTAATGAAGTGCTGGTAGCAGATGAAGTTATTCGTGAAGCTATTTTGCGCAAAGCATCAGCCAGTGAAATAAAAAATTTAGCCATAAGCCGTGGTATGACTACTATGCTTGAAGATGGTTTCCATAAAGTAAAAACTGGCGACACTACGATAGAAGAAATTTTGCGCGTCGTACACGAATAATATGGAAATAAAAAAGAATAAAAAAATATTTGATATTGCTCTTCGTAAAATAGAGAAGAAAGCTAAATTTATCCAAGCAACCGTTAAAAAAATACCAAAAGAAAACAGTAAATCTGTAAATAAAGACCTTTCTCTCGGCCATAGACCTGCGGATGAGGCAAAAATAAAAAAATTCGCTGGTAAATTTTGGGATAATTTAAAAAGTATATTTAAAAATATTTCATTGTCCCGCATGTCCATAAAAGAACAAACCTTTTTTGTAAAACGATTATCATTCCTTATAAAAGCCGGCGTGCCTGTACTAGAAAGCTTGGCGATGATACAAGAGCAAACACGTAAAAAAAGCCATGTTTTAATTCTTAAAACAATTATTGCGGATGTTTCAAGGGGACAAGATTTATCCGCTAGTCTGGCAAAATTTCGCAAGACGTTTGGTGATTTTTCCATAAATATAATTTCGTTCGGAGAATCCACCGGAATGTTAAGCGACAACCTTGAATATCTCGCAAGTGAATTAAAAAAGAAAGATGCTTTACGTAAAAAAATTATTAGCGCTTTTATTTATCCTATCATTATAACCATCGCCACTATCGGCATCACGGGATTTCTGATGGTTTATCTTTTTCCTAAAATTATGCCCGTATTTTCAAGTCTGCATATAATTCTTCCTCTTTCCACTAGAATCGTCATTTTTCTGAGTAATTTCCTAAATCATCATGGATTAATATTGATTGCAGGATTAATAATCCTAGTTGTGATTATAATTATTACCCTTAAAAAAAGTGAAATGTTCCATTTTAATTTTGATAAAATTATTATGAAAATTCCGATGATTGGAAACGTTATAAAAAATTATAATCTAGCTAATTCTACCCGCACCATGGGATTACTTTTAAAAAGCGGTATTACGCTAGGTGAAACTTTATCAATTACAACAAAAGTGTCGGGAAATTTAGTTTATAAAGAAGAATTCAAGTCTATGGCAGAAATTGTCAATCGCGGAGAAAGGATGTCGGTCTATCTCACAACATCCAGAAATCTTTTTCCTGACATCTTGACTCAAATAATCTCGGTGGGAGAACGCAGTGGAAATCTATCAAACTCCCTTATTTATCTATCTGAATTATATGAAACTGAAGTTGATGATTTCACTAAAAATCTCTCAAGTATGATAGAACCTGTGCTAATGATTATAATGGGGATACTTGTTGGTTTTATCGCCATTTCAATCATTACACCGATTTACAGTATTACTCAAAACTTACAACCAAGATAATCTTGTATTAAAAAAGATGAGTAAAAAGTTATTTAACCATAAAAGGCAAAAGACCTAGAAATCGCGCGTGTTTGATGGCTGAAGCCAGTTCTCGTTGATTTTTAGAAGTAACACCGGTACGTTTATGATTCATTATTTTGCCATTGGGATTCAAAAATTTCTTTAGGATTTCAATATCCTTATAGTCTATATATTTTATATTATTAGCTGAAAAGTAGTCTTGTTTCATAAAAATTAAAATGGAATATCTTCGGGATTAATATCTTCTTCTGGATATTCTATAGTATCTATTTCTTCAGAATCTGATGATGTTTTAGGAGATGAAGTATTTGAGGTTCCAGTACTTGCATTTCCCCCCGAACCTTTAGGTCCAAATTGCGTGCGATCAGCGACAATTTCTGTGCGATATTTTTTTTCTCCGCTTGTCTTGTCTTCCCAGCTTCTTGTCTGTATTCTGCCTTCAACTAACATAGAGCTGCCTTTTTTCATGTATTGCGCAACTGTTTCCGCCTGACGTCCAAAAACCACAACATTATGATAATCGGCAGATTCTTGCCGTACGCCATTTTTATCTTTCCAAACACGGTTTGTGGCGAGAGAAAATGAACAGACTTTTACTCCTGAGGGAAGTGAGCGAAGTTCCGGATCACGAGTAAGATTTCCTATTATTATTGCTTTATTTAAATACATATCTTTGATTTTACTTTATAACTTTATAAACTTTCGACTTTATTACTATTCTACACTGCAACCATAGCGTCTATTTCTTTGTCTATTTCATCTTTATTGATAGAAATAACTTCTTTATTGTCTCCACTTCTCTTTATGGTTGGACTTTTTCGATGTACCATATTCCCACGAACAAATCTTTTCGCAGCGATGGTATTTTCTTTCGCTGTTTTTAATATAAAAAATCGAACAAAATTTGGGTCTAAATCAATCTTTTTTTTCAACTCCAAAACTTTTTGAGCATTCATTGTGAATTTAATCCAGCCAAAATAGGCGGTATTAAATTTGCTACGCACATTAGATGCAACTTTTCGCATGGTATAAGCTAAGGAAATTATTTTGGGCATTTCATCAGAAACAATCTCACCACCGAAAGATAAAATGAGTTCTTTAAGATTGCCGTAGCTAATCACGATATCTTCTTCTTTGATAGTAGGAACTAAAAGATAACCGAGTTCATAGACCCTAGAATTTGCATTTTGTTCTACTTCTTTTTCCGCATCTTGCATGGATTCCATACTAACAAAAAATTTTTATAAAGTAAAGACTCGTTTAGTATTCTCTATAATTGCTTTCGCAACTTCTTCTTCAGGCAAATTTTTAATCTCGGCGATTTTTTTCACAACTTCTTTTACATAAAAGGGTTCGTTTCGTTTACCACGATAAGGAACAGGAGTAACATATGGGGAATCTGTTTCAGACATAATCATATTCAGTGGAGTATTTTTTATAACTTCATCATAATCATGGGTGAAGGTAATGACTCCCGTAAAAGAAAGCGTAAAACCAAAATTCAAAAAATTTTTTGCATCTTCTAAATTGCCAGCAAAGAAATGCGCATTGCCCTTCACTTTGGCGTATGCTTTTAAAATTTCTAAGGCATCTTTATAAGCATTTCTAATGTGAAGCATCAAGGGTTTATTAAATTCATTCGCCAGTTTTATCTGTTCAATAAAAGCATTCTTTTGTTTTGAGATTGATTCTTTAGTACAATGATAATAATCCAACCCACATTCGCCTATTCCAACCACCTTGGTATTGCTTAAAAGTTTTTTATACTCTTCTCTATTAAACACTTCTCCCCGCGAAGTAAATTCTTGACCTTCACTGCTCAATTCTTGTTTATCGTGAAAAGAAACATCTGTATGTATTGGATGTAATCCAATTGTTGCATACACGCCTCCCTTATATTGATTGGCAATTTCAACAGCTTTTTGGGAAGTATCTATTTGCGTACCGACATTTATAATCCAAGTATTATTCTCCAAAGCGCGCCTTATTACCTCATCTCTATCTTTGTCAAAAGCCTTAAAATTAATATGACTGTGTATGTCTATGTATTTAGGTTGCATTTTAATTTTTGCGAGGAAATAAAGGTTTTTCTGGTTTTTTATTTTCTTTAATCAACTTCTTTAGTAAAATGTTTGTCTCTGGCATTATCGGGTTTAATATCCCAGCAATCCTGTACAAACGAATAACTATATCAGAAATTAATTCTTTTCCCTTTTTCTCATTAACTTTTACAACCTTAAATGGTTCAGTTTTTTGTATAAATTTATCAAGTTCTCCTATTTCATTCCAAATATAATCCATCGTTTGTTTAATATCAAATTTTTCAAAAAAACCAAAGAACTCAGTGAAATCGGACTTTTCTGGAATCTTTGGACATTTATCTAAATATTTCTCTGAAAGTGTTAGTATGCGCGAAATCAAATTCCCTAATCCATTCGCTAGATTGGCATTGTAGGCTTCTTTAAAACGTTCCATTGTAAACGGACTGTCTTCAAATGGGGAAATTTCACGCAAAAGAAAATAACGCAGGGCATCCGTGCCATATTCTTTCACAATGTCATTGGGACTAATTACATTGCCAAGAGATTTAGACATTTTGATGCCACCTTCACCGGTAATGAAACCATGGTAGATAATAGTATCGGTTGTCGGAAAACCGGCCGACATAAGCATGCCTTGCCACATGACTGATTGAAACTTTACCATATCTTTGCCGGCAGTTTGAACTTTTTCTCCTCGTAGCCAAAATTTTTCAAAAGATCCTTTGCTGTCCGGCCAGCCTAAAGTTGAAATATAATTTACAAAAGCGCCGAACCAAACATACATAACTTGCTTATCATCATCTGGTATTGGTATTCCCCAAGAAACACGCTCTTTGCAACGAGAAATTGAAAAGTCTTCTAGTGCATTTTGCACAAAATCAATAGCTTCTTTTCTTCTCCATTCTGGAAAGATTACTTTTTCATTAGAAAGATATTCTAGCAGTTGTTTTTGATAATTCTCCAACTTAAAAAAATAATTTTCTTCTTCAACTGTCTCAAGCTCGCCAGTCAAATGAAACGGACATTTGTCATTTATAAGATCTTTTTTAGTAATAAATTTTTCACAGCCAACACAATAAAGCCCTTTATATATCTTTTTATAAATGTCACCCTTGGCATCACAAAGACGCCAAAATTCTTGCGTGGCTAAAATATGTTCTTGGCTTGTAGTTCTAATAAAATTATCACAGGAAAGATTCAAGGTGGTTTTGAGATCTAAAAATTTTTGCGCATAATAATCAACGTAATTTTGAACAGTTTTACCTTCTTTTTGACTTGCTTCCCAAATCTTTTGACCATATTCATCCGTGCCTGTACTAAAAAAAACATCTTTTCCCATAAGACGCTTATAACGCGCGATTGCATCTGATTGCACAAGTTCAAATGCAAAACCAATATGGGGCTCTGCATTCACATAAGGAATAGTACTCGTAATATAGAAAGGTCTTTTTTCGGTCATTATTTAATATTTGTTCTGGCTAAAGTTTTATTTTTTTCAATATCACTCAAAAATTCCATTACAACAACGGCTACTGGAATAGCAAGCACCCCTCCCCATATTCCGCCCAACTCAAAACCTATTAAAACAGATAAAATTATGACAATAGGCGAAAGACCGACTATTTTTTTGATAATCAATGGAGCAAAAAGAAAAACTTCAAATTGGTGGACGATTATATAAGCTCCGGTGACCATTAATGCATTAGCTATCCCCCCAGAAATATAGGAAAAAGAAAAAGCCGGAATTAAGGCGATTAAAATACCATAAGGCACAAGTTCCATTATTCCGGCGATAAGAGAAAGAAGAAGCGCGTATTCTATGCCTAAAAGTGAGAGCGTTAAATAAATTAAAACGGCAACAACCAAACCTAAGAGCATTTGCCCTTTCATCCAAAGAGCTATTTTTCTACTTGAACGTTCCCATAAATCCACCACATAATCTTCGTGGTGAATTGGGAAAATAAGTCGAAGTAAATTTTCTATTCCCTTTTCTTGAATTGAGAGATAGAAGGAAATAAGGATAATCAATATAAAATTAAAAATGCTGCCGAAGGCAATTGAAAACGCCGTAAAAAATCCCCCGGAAAGATTTAAAATGAAAGCTTTTGATACTGACATAAGCGTAGTCACTGAAAAATCATTGGAAAGAGCGCCGACTATATCTTTAGCGCCAGAAAAAGCTTCATTTTGAAAAAAACGTAAAAATGAGACATCTGGAATGTAGGAGGAGAGAAAACTGGAAAAATTATAAAGTTCAGTTATAAGAAGAGGAGCAAAAAGATAAAAAAGTCCGGCCAAAATAAGGATAGAAAAGACGTACACAATCACAATTCCAAAAACTCTACCAATTCCTATTTTTCTAAAATGAGGAACAGCTGATTCTACAAAAGAAGCTATCACGATAGAGGTCAAAACAATAAGAACTAAATCTCGCAAGAACCACAATAAAAACACGCCAAGCGCAATTAAGATGACTCGAATCATTGTATCGGTGGATATAGAAATAGGGGTAATTTCATTTTTTTCAAACATAGAAATATAATAGCACAAAAAACACTCCTCCCCAACCCCTCGTTGGGGGGGGTTTAATTTAAAATTTAAGTAATTTTAAGAATTTTGATTTTTCTTTAAAAGGCCCAATGAGCGCTAAATTGAGCTTTTTGTTTTGGAAAATATTTTTGGCCAGATTTTGGATTTGGCTGGCGGTGACTTTACGGATTTCTTTTGCTTTTTCTTTCACATTTTTCAGTTCATGTTTTAAAAGTTCCTGCCCACCATAAAAATTAGCTATATCGTCAGTCGATTCTAAAGATAGTTTCATGTTACCTATCAAGTACTCTTTTACTTTATTTAATTCTTCTGCGCTAATTTTTTCTTTTTTTAATTTATTACATTCATCAAGAATAACCCCGACAACTTCATTTATTCTTTTATTATCCACTCCGGCTGAAATTTGAAAAAACCCATGGTCAGTAAAAGAATCATTGTGCGCATGAACATAATAACCAACACCCATTTCTTCGCGAAGTTTTTGAAAAAAGCGTGAGCTCATTCCCCCACCAAGCACTCCGCCAAGAACAGAAAGAATTGCATTTTTTTTATTAAATAAATCATAGGTACGTACACTCAAAACAAAATGCGTCTGGTCTGTTTTTTTAAAATTAATTAATACTTGCGGTTTTATTTGTTTTTCTTTTACTTTTATTTTATGACCTTTCTTTCCTCGTGGAATTTTGCCAAAAATTTTATTTATCTTGCTCATTACTTCTTTCTCTGTTACCTGTCCAGCTATTATTAATACGGTGGCTTCTGGAACATAATGCTCCTTTTTATATTTCACAAAATCATTGCGCTTCATTTTTAAAATATTTGTCTTTTCACCGGCAACATTCCATCCAGCTGGCTGATTTTTATAAAGCAACTTTGTCATTAAATCCTGAACGTGTCTCTGGGGCATATCTTTATACATATTTATCTCCTCTGTGATTACGCCTTTTTCTCTCTGCATTTCTGCCTCAGGAAAAGTAGAGTTAAGATATATATCCGACACAATATCAAAAATTTGCTTGAAATGCCAAGCATCGGACTTCGCATAATATCCCGTATATTCTTGCGCAGTAAAGGCATTGTATTGACTCCCTAAGGCATCCAGTTCTTTTGAAATATCAATGGCTTTGGGTCTTTTTATTGTCCCCTTAAAACACATATGTTCTAGAAAATGGGAGATGCCATTTACCTTTTTTGTTTCATATTTTGATCCTGCTTCTACTAAAACCAAAACCGTGACCGTTGGATTATCCTTCATCGGCACAATAACAACCCGCAATCCGTTTTTTAAAACCTTTTTTGAAAATCGCATAATAAGTATTATACTAAAGTTTTTTATTGAACTCAAATCTACTATAACTACGCTATAGCGTATCTTATGTAAATCTGAAATATGTAAATAAGAAAAATATAAAAAAATTAACTATTAAATAATTTAAAATGTTGGGCGAGGAATTTATCATTTTCAATTTTATCCGCTACTACATACAACAAGTCTTTCCCTATTTTAAAATCAGCTTTCATTAAGTTAATAAAATCTTCACAATCATAAGGATATACCCAGACGCTATCTTGCAATCTTATAAATCCAATTTTAAATAAATTATGCCGAATTTTATCTCTAGTGCTTTTTCTTTTTTCTTTAATATCAAACATGAGTAATCTCCATTTTCCATCCCATTTTTAGGTTTTTTTATTTTAAAATTATGAATTGTTAGCTGGCGCAACTTTTCTTTTCCTTTTGGGGTCAGACAGGCAAAATTCCCTCTTTCTGTTTTTTCAAAAACAATAAAACCAGCATCTTTGAGTCTAACCAGTGATCTATTAAAAGAGTATTTTCTATACTTATCTTTCATAAATTCCGGTTCAAACTTTACCAATACTTTTGTCATTTTCGGAGCTATTAAAGCGACACTTAAGCCACCAAGAGCAAAAATAGTGGATAAAATAATCTTTTGCAACCTTGCTCTTTTGTCTCTTTTTTTTACTTCTTTTTCTATATTCCCCATAATTTAATTATCTTATCATAATTTACTAGACTCACGCTATAGCGTATGTTAAGTAAATAGTTAAAAAGTTGTTCAAGTTAAAACAAGGGGGTTTTACGGTAATTTATCTTTATATTTTTCTAAAAAATTTGGAAATTGAGAATGCACTGGACTGGGCAAATTTTTTAAGGTAAACCATTCCAAAGCATCAAATTTATGTAGTTCGCCAATTTTAGCTTTTTCTTTATTTATAAGAACTTTAAAATCGAGGGCAATCCAGTGTGTTTTTCCACCATCATGTTCTCTATGCACATCTCTATACCCCAAAAATTGATAATCAGAAACATCAGTACAGTATTCTTCTTTAATTTCTTTTCTTAAAGTATTTTCAATAGTATCTCCAAACTCTACTCCACCGCCACTAATATCCCATCTACCTTGTTCATCTCTAGCGTTATTACTTCTTTTAGCAAGTAGTACATTACCCTTACCATCATGATATAAATATACTACAGCAATGCCAGTGTAATCTTCTCCTTTTTTCATTGTATTTTCTCTTTTATATAACTTTTCAAATTTTCTACTTTTATTCTCTCTTGTTCTCCAGTATCACGATCTCGCACGGTCACAGTATTGTCAGCAAGAGTATCAAAATCAACCACAATGCAATATGGCGTGCCGATTTCATCTTGACGGCGATAACGTTTGCCGATATTGCCATTGTCGTCCCACGCCACACGACCGAACTCGGCTTTGAGAACATCAAAAACATCTTTGGCTTTACTAATAAGTTCTGGCTTGTTTTTAAGTAATGGAGATACGGCGCATACTATCGGAGCAAGTTTGGGAGGAAATTTTAAAACAACTCTTTCACTTTCTCCTATTTTGTCCTCACAATAAGCATCACATAAAACCATAAGTACTGTTCGGTCCACCCCAACTGATGTTTCAACTATATGTGGAATATATTTTTCTTTTGTTTCTTCGTCACAAAATTTCATATCTACACCAGAGAATTTTTGATGCTGAGTTAGATCATAATCTCCACGATAATGTATTCCTTCAAGCTCATTCCAACCGAAAGGAAATTCATATTCTATGTCACAGGCGGCTTTCGCATAAAAAACAAGGTTTTCGTGTGGTTTAAATCTAAGCTTTTTAGGATTTATTCCCAACATTTGATAATATTCCATTCTTTCTTTTTTCCAAATTTCATAATTATCCATTGCTTCATTTGGATTACAAAAATACTGCATTTCCATCTGCTCAAATTCACGCTTACGAAATAAAAACTGACGTGGACTAATTTCATTACGAAAAGCCTTCCCTATTTGAGCAATACCAAAAGGAATAGACACAAAACCAGTATCTAAAACATTTTTATAATTTATATAAATACCTTGCGCAGTTTCTCCACGAAGATATACTTGCTGTTCATTTTCATCGAGCATTCCGAGATTAGAGGTAGCAAGTAAATTTGAAGCATGAACTTTTCCAAAATCTTTAGCACCACATCCTGGACATTTTATTTTATTTCTACTCTCGTTAAAAATCTTGTTGATTTCTAATTCGCTCAATTTTTCATCAGCTTTTATTCCAATATTTTCCAGTAAATGATCAGCGCGAGATTTTTCTTTGCATTTATTACAAACAATGAGAGGATCTGAAAATCCTGAGACATGCCCACTCGCTTCCCAAACTTTTCCAGAAGTAAAAATACTTGAGTCAAGGAAAGTCATATTTGGATGATCTTGCATCGCCTTATTCCAAGTATCAGTAATATTTCTTTTAAGGGCAACACCAAGCGAACCCCAATCATAGGTTCCGGCAAATCCTCCGTAAATCTCCGAACCTTGAAAAACAAAGCCTCGCCTTTTGCAAAGTGAAACTATTTTTTCCATTAAATTATTTTTATCTAATTTTTCTTCTTTCATTTTACTTTATAACTTTTTACTTTAGAAATTTTATAACTTATTCTGTGACTACTCCCTCAGAAGAAGGAAATAACGGGTCATTATCAAGTCTGGTATTTAATGATGTTTTACTTACTCTCACATCCACATTAGCAAAATCATCGTGTCCAGTCAAAATGCTATCGTTGATAATAACAGGAAGAGAACCGATTTGAGAGAGCGAAGGAATAAACGCTATTTGAAAGGCAATTTCTTTCTCTGCCCCGGTAATACCGGTGCCCTTGGGAATATTCCCCACATTCCAAGTTATTTCTTTGGTAGAAGAATTGTAAGTCAAATCTTCTACTGCGGGAGAAAAAGGTCCCACAAAACGCATCCACGATGGAAGAGTAGAACGTATTTGCGCTTTTGAAATATTGTTTGCGCTATTGGAAAGAGTCCAAATAACAGTATAGGTTGTTTCTTTTTCAACTGTTGGGGATGTAGGACCAGCATTTTTAAAAGGTCCGGAGTAATACAAGGCTTTGGTCCCAAACCCAACATCAGAAATAATACGAATTATTGAGGATCCTGAATTATTCAAATCTTTGAGATCATAACCTTCAAGCGCTTGTTTCCCGGCAATATTTATTTCTATATCAATGGAAGGGTTAGAAAGCACTCCGCCCGAGACCGAGAATAATGACAGCGGGGAGAAAGAAAAATCAACAGACCCAGAATCACCAGGATTTACTTCTTTAAATTGGCTATAAGAATTTTTGTCCCAAATTATTATATCATCGGATGAGTTATAAAAACCTTGCATCGCGTTTATGGTTTTGCGATTAACCGCATTTCCGAGAATTTTTGCCCGAATTTCCAGGTCATTTATATTTGTATCTAAATTATTTATCCAACGAATTTCTCCATTAACCATAGTTCTTGAATCTATCGCATATTCTTTCTGATATTCACCATTTACAAAAAGTTTTGCTTCAATAAAGGGTTTTTTTATCATAATAGTATGCGCCAAAGAATTAAAAATAACATCAATCATGGACTTATCTGACTTGGATTGCGATCCGCTCCATATTTGGAATGTTTTTTCTTCTCCCTCAAAAACATCAAGCATTTTACCTGTTATAGAAATATTACGCTCTGCGCCGGGAGCAAGATCTCCTAAATTCCAAATATTATTACCGAGGGAAGGCGCTGGCTTGGATGACATAAATTGGAATCCGGCTGGATAATCAAGTTTCAGAAGTATTTTGGAGATTGGTTTAGTGGCATTTAATGTTGATTTTATATTAAGAACGATATCTTGGTTGGGGCTTGTTGACATAGGAGCATCAACAGAAAGATTTATGGGTGTAGAGTTTATAGTGACTTCGTAGAGCTTTTCTTTCACAAAAATAGCATTTGACCCTTCCACCCGATACTCAATAAAAATTTTTATGGGAAGAATACTTCCTTGTTCACCGAAAAGCACTATTTTCACATTCTCATTTCGTATTGCTCCAGTGGGAATCATTCCCAATGACATGCGAAGTCTCTCAGTTTGATTAGACGAATCAATTTGGGAATTCAAAGAACTTTTAGGATATTCTATAACAAGATCAACTAAATCTAAGGAAGAACTATTTCTATTTGTAACTCCAACAACAAGCGAAAGCTCTTCTCCCCCAGCAGTAAAAGTATTTCCCAGTATAGAGATATCAATATTATCTTTAGAGATAGTGTTGCTTCCAACAAAAAACACATAAGAAGCATATCCTAGAGTTAAAATAAAAAAAACTACTGAAAAGATAAAAAAATTCTTAAATATGGGGGTTTTCATAAAAAATTTTTCTCCAGAGTTAAATCTCTTTCTGGTATTATCTTGCCAAAAATCTGGTACATCATTCTTATTACTTAAATGAGTAAAATTATCTTGATGTTCTATTTTTGTCTGATAGTTTTTACTGAAGAGCTTGCTTTTAAGTTCCTCTATTCTGTTTAATTTATCTCCATCATTCAACGACATATGAGGAATTATAGCATAATTTACAGATGTGTCTCTTTTAGCGCCTTATTAATTGCCGAGAGTATTTTAGTTCTACTTCTTGAAACTTCAAAGATTAAATCTTTTTCAAAGGGCGATTTAATTATATTTTGCAACGTCTCATTTTCACCAATATATCCCAAATTATTAAGTATGCGCAAAACAATAATTACTTCAATGTTATGCAACTCTTCCTTCGTTTCTGATTTTTCTAAAATAAATAAACCGTTTAAAAGATCAAGAAATAAAGCTGGATTAGGTTCAACGCCAGCCAGCAAACGTTTCAATAACCGCGCAATATTAAAAAAAACTACAAAATGTTCTGACTGTTTAGCAATCTGTTCTAATTTATTTGTCTTTGACACATTTGTCACGCGCCAGAAATCTTTGCCCTGCACCAGATCAATTTTAAGGTAGGCAAAATCCTGCAACATGAAACGCAATTTTGAAGACATTTTACGCACCCCTTGCGCCGAAGCATAAATCATTCCCAGATTTTTGGTAAATATGGAATAATATCTTTCCGTTTCTCCGAAGTTCTTGCTCCCCAATATTATTCCTTCCGTGTGATAAATGTGGTGCATTTATTTATTTTACTACACTTTTCCTTCATAAATCCATATATAACATTTTTTCGTAACCGCGATATATTGTTATGCTATTTTTCTAACTCTAAATACCCGAACATTTTTATAAATACCAAGATGTTTTAATCTATCATTAAACGCTTTGGGTAGTGGCCCATACCCAAGCCATAAACTTTCGTGAATCATTTCAAAATCCCAATACTTTATTTGATTCCGTAACCAATCTCTCATTTTTTTCTTTTTCTCGGGTATATCAAAAGATATGAGAACTTTTTCTGTTTTGTCTGGAAAAATGTTTTTCATTATTGAATTCCTTTTGACTGAAAACTTTAAAAGATTTTCTCGATAAATATAAACTTTATTACCTTTTGCTTCAATAATTCCCTTTTTATGTAAACGGTAAATATGCTGGCGAAAAGCTTCGGTGCTTAAGTTTTTTTGTCTCATATACACTCTTGACCATAATATTTTTCTATATATCCTCGTTGAACGAGCAGAAAGCAAAAACGCTATTAAGTGATCTAGTGTTGTCAGTTCCATAGATTTATCATAACATATTTTCGCGGCCGCGATAGTTTGTTATACTTAAATTTCTTCCTCTTTGCCGATTTCTAAAACTTTAAAACTGATGTTGTGCTCTGCTAAGACAATACTTGGAGTTTTGTGCACAATGCCGGGTATTTTAATATTCCAATCATGAACAGGAAAACATATGTGAGGTTTTAATAAAATAGCATAATTTATTGATTCTTTAATTTTAAGCCACGGTGCCAAAACAGGAAGTGCTAATACTTCAACTTTTTTATTTGGATTAGTAAAAGCATCACCGGGATAAAATAAATCTTGACCTATAAAATATCCTGTATTCTGAACTTGTCCAAACTCTTCGTAAATTTCCGCATGCTTATCTCCGTGAGCTTCAAGGAAAACTCCGGCAAATTCACCTGATTGACCATCTTCTAACTTTTTATATTTAATTCCGGCTTCGGCTATAATTTTCCCCACTGCACTATTTGTCACAACTATTGCATTAGGATTATTGACTAAAATATTTTTTAGCGAATCAACGTGGAGATGATCTGAATGTTCATGCGTAATAAGAATTAGGTCAATATTTTTTTCTATCTCTTGTTCAGAAATTGTATAAGATCCCGGATCTGTCATTACTCTTTTGCTATTTACCTTTATAATCAAGCAACAATGCCCAAGTTTTTTAATTTTCATGACTCTATTTTATCACAAAATTTCTTCTATGGCTTTTTCTAAATCTTCAGGAGTACTAACGATTTTAAAGGGTTTCTCCTTTTGCAATGTTTCTTTTTCGTGAAAACCCCAGGTTACGGCAATAGATTCTATGCCACATTCTCGCGCTTCAAGAATATCGCCTGTAGTATCCGTAATAAAAACTGCGTCTTTGGGTTCAATTTTATATTTTTCTAAAAGCATTTTATTTTTTACGACCTTACTCGTGTGAATATCGCCTCCCAATATATCGGAAAAATACTTAAATACATTCGCTTGTTTTAAAATTGTTGCGATGAGCGTTGAAGGAGTCGCTGAAATGATAGCAAGTGTATAATTTTTACTTAATTTACAAATTAAATCTTTTAATTTTTTTGGAATTTCAAGTTTTCGGGATTGTTTTTCATATAGTTTAAAAAATTCTGGATGTTGCTTTACTTTAGTATTATTTTTTAATGAATCATAAATATTACCATTAAAAATAGAACGGAATAAATTAAGGGACATTTTTTTATTAACTTCTCTGCTAATTTTCAAACTAATAATAAAGGTATCAATCAGCACCCCATCAAAATCAAAAAGAATTAGTTTCATATTTCATTTATCAATTTTAACCTTAAACACCAGTTCATCTATTTTTACTTCATCACCGTCATTTTCCCCGAATTCTATTTTAGAAGCTAATACAACTTTTTTCATGTCAGATTTAAATTTTTGGACCAATTTTTTGCCCTCATTGTTTGTGTCCAAAGTAAGTAAAATTATATCATTTGGCGTTAATTCCATCTTTTTGCGCATATTTTGAATCGCCCGCAAAAGCTCGCGATAGCTCCCTTCTTGTTTCAATTCTGGAGTAATATTTACATCAAGAATAACATCGTTATTAAGATTTTTATTCTGTTTTATCTCTTTCACATTGAGTTCTTCTTTTATGAGCTCAATATATTCTTGACTTAAATCAAAATTCTTCACTTCCAGTTTGACCAGTGGCTGACGAACTTGAATTTTTGCTTTTTGCCGAGCTTCAAAGCCAAGTGAAACTATTTTCCTAACTTCTGACATATTTCTCAAAACTTTTGACCGAAGGTCCCGAGCGAAAGCGAGGGGCCATTTTGTTAGATGGACACTCTCTGTATCATTGCCATTCTTGAGTTTTAACCAAATATCTTCGGCTGCAAATGGTGCTAGTGGTGCCATAACTTTTGTTAAATTTTTTAGAACAAAATATAAAGTTGCTCTTGCCCCGTATTGAGCTTGCTCTAGTTCGGGATTTGTTGCCTCCTCTTTAATTCGCTCGCGAGAACGGCGCAAATACCAAGTGGAGAGATCTCCGATAAAATCTCTAATTGCTCTAGTCGGCTCAAGTAATTTATAATCTTCCATTTTTTTTGTGGATTCACTAATTAATTCGGTTAATCGCGCCAAAATCCATTGGTCTAAAATATTTTTTGATTTAGGTCTGTCATTATTTTCTAATTCTTTATCTCTGTATAATTCATAAAAAGCAAGCACATTATACAATAGAGTGAAAACTTGTTGATGCAGTAAAGATACTGTTTTTTCATTAAAATTTTTAGACTCGCCCGGTTGATTGATTGAATACATCCAGAGACGAAGCGTATCCACGCCATATTTATCCATCATTACCCACGGATCAACGATATTGCCGAGAGATTTAGACATTTTTTTGCCCATAGCATCCAGTAAATGCCCCAGACAGATGACGTTTTTATACGCCTTGCCACGACCCATAAGCACTCCAACGGCGTGCAAAGTATAAAACCACCCCCGAGTTTGATCAATTCCTTCAGAGATAAAATCTGCAGGGTAAAGAAGTTTTTGTGATTTTTGATTGTCTCCGCCAGAGGCGAGTTCGTTTCTGGCGGAAAAAGGATAGTGATCTTGCGCAAAAGGCATTGTCCCGGAGTCAAACCAAACATCCATCACTTCTTTTGTGCGATAAAATTCTTTATTGTTTTTTTCTAGCACAATATCGTCAATGTATGGACGATGTAAATCAAGTTCAAAATTATCATCATGTGGTAATGGCACAAAAGGTAAACCCAGCACTTCCCCTGTTTTAATAAAATCATCTTTATGGCTTTTTTCTTCTGCGCTTTGCTTATTACTCCAACCGAAGGTTCCAGTAAACATCATCCAAACAGCATATTCGTGAGATACAATTAAAATCTTTTTTTCTTGATATTTTTTTTCAGTTTCATAGAGAAATTCCATTATTCGACGCCGAAGCTCAGTCAAATTTTCCCCATTGGGCGGTCTTTTGGTGAATTTTTCTTCTAGTGAAAAAAAGAAAGAGTGATACTCGGTGTTTTTTCTATCGCGAAAATCCCCCGTATCCACCTCGCGAAGTCGTTCATCATAAATAACATCACTTTTGGAAAATCCTATTGCTTCAGCGATGATCTCCGCCGTCTCTTTCGTGCGAATAAGGGGAGATGAAATAATTAGGTCAATTTTTTTATTTTTTAAATTCCCAGCTGAAGCTAGTACCTCTTTTTTTCCTTTTTCGGTCAAATGATACTTGTCATATTCGGATTTATTTGAAGTAGTGATATTAAGGATAATGTTTTCCGCTTCTCCGTGACGCAATACAAAATATTCATTGCCGGATTTTTGGGAATATTTTCTTAATTCATCAATTGAGCCGATTATTAATTTTTCATCGTTTTGATTTATCCAGACAGGTAGGGGCGTGCCCCAATAACGTTCGCGGGATATTGCCCAATCTTTAATCTCTCTTAGCCATTCGCCGAAACGACCATCTCTAATATGCGCTGGTTCCCAATTTATTTTTTTATTTTCGCTGATTAATTGTTTCTTAATTTTCGGATCAGACATTTTGATATACCAAGAATCGCGCGCATAATATATGAGCGCTGTATAGCAACGCCAGCAATGTGGATACGGATGCTCGTAATTTTCTTTTTTTAAAAATAGATTTTTGTCTGTCAGGTATTTAATAATATCCACATCTAAAGTAGGTTTGCCATTTTCATCTTTTTCTTTGACAAATCTATCTTCTAAAAACCCTGTGCCTTTTATAAATTTTCCTTCAGGATTTACCAGGTGATATTTGGGCAGACCAATTTTTGCGCCAAGTTCAAAATCGTCTTGACCATACATAACGGCGGTATGCACAATCCCGGTTCCTTCTTCCGTATTTACAAAATTCGCTGAATAAACCTTGAATGCTTTGTCTGTTTTTTCTCCCTTTTGCTCAATTTGTTCTTTTAAATATGGAAAAAGTGGTTCGTATTCTAAACCAACCAAATCTTTGCCCTTAACTTCATCAATAATTTCATATGGATCAGTGAGTATTGGAAGTCGCGCTTTAGCTAAAATTAATATTTCATTTCCAACTTTTATTTTTACATATTCAATCTTTTCACCAATCGCAAGTGCAACATTTCCAGGTAATGTCCAGGGTGTCGTCGTCCATGCGAGGATATAAGTATTGTCTTGCCCTTTTGCTTTAAATTTTATATAAACCGACAAATCTTTCACGTCTTCATATCCTTGCGCAAGCTCATGCGAGGACAAAACCGTACCACAACGCGGACACCAGGGTACTACTCTATAGTCTTTGTATAAAAGTCCTTGATCATTTATTTTTTTTACAATATTCCAAATGGATTCAATATATGGATTCTCGTAAGTAATGTATGGATTTTTAAAATCTATCCAGTAACCGCTCCGAGCAGTAAACTTATTCCACGCTCCAATAAATTCCCATACGCTGTCTTTGCAAAGCTTATTGAAAGCTGCGATTCCATATTCTTCAATTTCTTTTTTGGATTTTAAACCAAGTTTTTTTTCTATTTGCAGTTCCACCGGCAAGCCATGAGTATCCCAACCAACTTTGCGACGGACATGATAGCCACGCATTGTTTTATAACGAGGAATAGCGTCTTTGAAAACACGCGGCACTAGCGAGTGAAGGGGCGGAATGGCATTTGCGGTGGCTGGGCCATCGTAAAAAATAAATTCCCCTTTCGGTGATTCTTTTTCTAGTGATTTCTCAAAAATTTTATTTTCCCGCCAGAATTCCAAAACCCGCTCCTCGCGAAACGCCATATCAGATTTCTTATTCTTTTCGTTTTCAATCATTATTGGCTGATTTTAACATAAAATATATATTTTTACATTTTCTCCGGCGCCTCGATGCCAAGTAGGCAGAGACCTTTTTTCATTACGAAAGTAAAAGCAAAAGTAAGAGCAACTTTGTGGGGTGAAGTTTTATCTTTTTGATCCACAATAACAGTGTTGCCATAGAAACTATTAAAAGCCCGCGCAAGTTCTATAAGGTAATTTGCAATATAATGTGGTTCATATTCGGATGCAGAACGCAGAACAACTTCTGGAAATCTATACAATAATTTTTCCACTTCAAAAATTTCTTTTAGCAAAGCTTGAGGATGCAGATCTGGCAAGATATTTTCTTTTTTCGCTTTCTCTATAATTGAATTAGCCCGAGCATAGGAATACTGAAGATATGGTCCAGAATCGCCCTCAAATGAAATTGATTTTTCAAAATTATAAATAATGTCTCCGCCAGTAGCTTGTCTAAGTACTGAATATTTTATTGCTGACACGCCAACATCCGTTGCAATTTTTTCTCGCTCAATATTGGAAAAATCTCGATCAGTCATTTTTTCTAAAATGCTATCACGGACTTCACTCAAAAGAGTTTCACCGGTCACCACATTCCCTTTTCTGGAGCTCATCTTCCCATCTGTAAAACCCTCGGCCGTAGCCCCATGGGCGAGGCGCATCATGCCGTGTGTAATATGTTTCATTTTGTCTGTGTATTCTGGATGAATCAGAGATATGGCTTTCGCGACAACACGCATATAACCCGCCTGTTCATTTGCGGTGACGACGATGGATAAATTCATATTGGGATAACTTTTAAATTTCTCTTCAGTTAAACCAAGTTCTTTCGTCTCATAAGTGGGCAAATTCTCAGAAGTTATAAAAACCCTAGTGTGCAATTTAGGATCATGTTTTTCGGCTTTAAAGACAATTGTGCCATCTGACTTCTCAAAAATTTTGCCGATATTCGCATTAACAATCTCTCTGCCAGTATCCACCATTTGGCTTTCCAAAAAGTAAAAATCGAATTTCGTACCGAGCATTTTATACAGATCTTCAAAAGCTTCCATCGTTACTTTGAAACCCCAGTCATATATTTCATTTATTTTTTCATCACTCTTATCATAAATTTTTTTATTTATTACATCTATTTCTTCTTTCGCTTTAGTATTGTTCTCATATGCCTCTGCGCCCCCGAAGTAAGCCCGCCCAATATTTTCTGACTGTAAAGTATTAGAAATTGTTTTGTTTTGTAATTTTTCATTTTTTAAAAGTCCGTAAATAGCTTTAGCAATATGTAGCCCTATGTCTCCTTGATAGTTGGCACGAATAATTTCTGCACCAGAAAATTCGATAATTCTCGAAATCGACTCACCAATGGCGTTACTCATTAAATGTCCGATATGAAAAGGCTTGAATGGATTCGGTTGAGTGTACTCAACCATAATTTTCTTGCCAGAAAAAAGTTTATTTTGTCCAAAATTTTTATTGTTTAAAATCTCTTCAATACTTCCGGCAAAAAATTTGCGAGATAAGTAGAAATTAATAAAACCAGCTTGTGTTTCTATTTTTTCTATTATGTCAAGGATGCCCCTTGACAATTCTTTAGTAATTTCTTCTGCAAGCTCTTTGGGATTATTTTTTAACTTCTTGGCGCAAACCATAGCCACATTTGTAGAGTAATCCCCGTTTTTCAAATCTTCTGAATGCTTTACAACAAAATCTACCCCTTCAATCCCGAGATTTTTAAGAGCATTTTTTATTAAATTTTTTATTTTGTCTTGCATTATTTTTTGCCAGTGCTCCCAAATTTTCCTTCTCCTCGGGCAGATTCTTTTAATGTATCAGTTTCTTCCAACTCTCCAATTACTACGGGCATTATGATGAGCTGGGAGACTTTGTCCCCTTCTTCAAAAACATACGGCTTATCGGATAAGTTTACTAAAAGTGTATTGTATTCGCCCCTATAGCCCGCATCATAAACTCCACCCATATGGTGCAGACCTGCCTTAGAAATGCTCCCCTTATCCATTATAATCCCTCCATAGCCCTCTGGAAACTCAAGAGCAAACCCATGCCAAAAACGATGATGCTCACCAGGTTTTACGGTGATTGTCTCCATCGCATACAAATCCATCCCTATATCCCCTGGGTGATGGTATTTCGGCAATTTTGCATTTTTATTTAATTTTTTAACTCTGATTTTCATAATTTTCAATAATTTTTAAACTTCCGCTAAAAGTGGGCAGAAATTCTTCTGGATTTTTACGATACCAATTTTTTAATTGTTTTAGGGAAACCCAGTGTACTTCATCAACTTCTGATTCTTGAAGAGTAAATTTTGTATTTGAAGAAATTTTAGTAAAAAAGTATTGACTAAAATATTCGTGATCATCGGATTCTCTTATTTTAGAGCCTAATATAATTGTATCTAAATTAACCCCTATCTCTTCTTTTGCCTCCTTGATGAGATTGTCCCTATAAGATTCATTTTCTTCAAGGGACCCAGCAACTGAAGGTCCCCAAATATTCGGGAAGTGTTCTTTGTTTTTTGAACGTTTAGCCACCAATATTTTTCCTCTTTCATTCACAACCCATAGAACAGAGCCCCGCGTAATTTCCTTGCGCGGATCACGTTCTTTGGGATCTTTATAATATAAAAAATTATCTTGTTCATCAACAATGGGAATTTTCATATTGTTATTCAATTATATATCTTTTCCACGCAAAAACCAATTTAGCATTAGTATGCGACCGCTTATTAATGCTATAATAAGCAGATGGGACACAACATGCCAAGAATAGGAAATCTAAAAAGGAAAGTGCTTTTACTTTTACTTGCCGGTCTTGCACTTGGCCTAACTAAATCAGCCAGGAAACAGCTGTGGATTTTGAAACAAATACCAAAAGAATGGGAGAAAGAAAATCGTCAAGCATTACAGAGAGCCATCAATTCTTTATATACTTCTCATTTAGTTAAAGAACAATATCACAAAGACGGAACAACTATTCTTATTTTAAACAAAGAAGGAAAACAAAAAGCTCTTAAATTTAACATTGATAAAATGGGGATTAAAAAACCGACAAAATGGGACAAGAAATGGCGTATAGTGATGTTTGATATTCCTGAGAAATTAAAAAGGTTACGTGACTCTTTGCGTTTTCATTTTCGAGAAATAGGTCTCATTGAACTTCAAAAATCTGTATTGGTTTTCCCTTATCCTTGCGATAATGAAATTGAATTTATTTTGGAGCTTTATAATGCCAGGAGGTATGTGCGATTCGTTCTTGCTGATAAAATAGACAATGAACTGCATTTAATGAAGAAATTTAACTTATGCTAGTTTAGCAATAGTGTGCGACCGCTTATTAATGCTAAATAGGTTTTTTAGTTCAGTTTGAAATGTTTAATAATCATTTGTGCAACTTTTTTGGGAGAAAGATTAGTATTGTCAATTATAAGATTATTTTTTAATTTGGGAGAAGTTTGCCAATCGTGTTGGAGTGTTAACTCTCTCATAATTTTTTTGTCTTTTAATTTTTTAAATGCTTTGCGAGAATCCGCATTTACTCTACGCAATAATTCCTCATCAGTAGCTTTAAGCTGAATAGGATAAAATCCTGCACCCAATTTTGTAAGTTTTTTCTCTAATGTTTCAACATATTTAGAATCTGAAAGCCCAGTGGTAGAAACAAAATTATGTGCATAGCAATGAGTAGTGACAAAATTAATTTTTGCTTTAACTGCATTTTCTAACAAGTCATATCTTATTTTTTCAATTATTGAATTATGAGCATTCATACCTCGAGTAAATACTTCATCAACAAAATCATTTAATGAATGGTTGTGCGTTAACTTATATCCAAGTTTTTTACTTAAAATTTTTGCTACAGTAAGCTTCCCTACTGCAATTTGTCCATAAATAAAAATAACTACGGGTTTTTTATTTTTTGATGATTTTTTTAATTTTTTCATAAATTTTATTATGAATATTTTCACGAGTATCAAGCTTCCCGTTTTTTACACATTCAATTTTAATCCAACCTTTTTGTGTCTTGGTGAGCCAGAGCGCGCTTTGGCGAGAATTTTCTAGAAATTTTACATCTTTCTCATGCACATCTTTTTTCTTGCCCAAATAATTTCTATTTTTATTTTTATTCCGCTCGGTAATTAATTTTAACACAATCGGAATAGGCACACTTAAGTAAAACACGACATCTGGCTTCGGAATTTTAAAAACTTTGTATTCCATTTCTGCCAGCCATCTGATAAATGCTTCCCTCTTTTTTGTATTTACAATTTTTCCGCCTTGGTGAATTTGATTGGCGCTCGCATACCTATTGGCAACAACGATATAGCCGTTTTTTAACCATTTTTTAATTTTATCTTTTGACTCAAGGCGGTCCGCCGCATAAAGTATAGAAGCAATCTTCGGATGTACTTTTACAAAGTTATAATACTGTTCAGAAAGACAGTGCCCGATGAATTTTCCGAAAAAATTAGCGTAATATTCAGGAAAATCAATAATTTTAACTTTCCGCCCTTCATTCTTCAGAGCCTTCACTAGAAGTTCGGTCTGGGTCGCCTTTCCACTCCCATCCGTGCCGTCTATAACTATGAGTTTGCCTCGTTTATTTCCTTTGACCATTTATAAAATATAGCAGAAAAAATCCGAAATTGAAAATTATGATTTTACACGAACTTTTTTGGTATCGGAAACTTTTTTGCCAGAGATTTTATTTCTTTGCGCACAGCTTCTTTTGTTTTTTTATTATCTTTATTTTTTAGGACTAGAATCATGAGCTCTGCAACCTGTTTGCATTCTTTTTCTTTGAAACCGCGCGTAGTGATGGCCGGAGTGCCAAACCTAATTCCTGAAGGATCTAGAGGTTTCCTTGTATCGTCAGCAATCATATTCATATTAAGAGTTATACCCACTTCGTCTAGCACTGTCTGCGCTTCTTTACCTGTCACGCCAAGAGACCCAAAAACATCGGCTAAAATAAGATGATTATCCGTGCCCCCACCTATCATGCGAATTTTGTTCTTGTGAAAGACTTCTTCCATTGCTTTGGCATTTTTTAAAATTTGTTGGGCGTATTTTTTAAATTTGGGCGTCATCGCTTCTCCGAAAGCAACAGCTTTGGCGGCGATAGTGTGCATATGCGGTCCGCCTTGAATTCCGGGGAAAATTGATTTATCAATTTTCTTGGCAATTTCTTCATTCTCGCGAGTAAGAATTATTCCTCCGCGCGGACCGCGAAGCGTTTTGTGGGTAGTGGAAGTGATAATGTCAAAACCATCGTCAAATGGATTGCGCAGTACGCCAGCGACTATAAGTCCGGCAATGTGCGCCATATCCGCCATAGTGACAGCGCCCACTTCGTGAGCAATTTCTACAAATTTTTTATAATTGAGGGTGCGCGAATAGGCCGAAAATCCAGCCAAAATTATTTTCGGCTTTTTTTCTATCGCTATTTTGCGTAAATCTTCATAATCAATTTCCCCAGTTTTGGAATTTTTCATTTTATATCTGACAAAGTTATAAATTTTGGCCGGAAGAGTCATCGGGTGTCCATGAGTCAAATGCCCTCCATGCGAAAGATCCATTCCTAAAACAGTATCTCCGGGTTCAAGAAGCGCGGCATATACAGCTAAATTGGCTGGAGCGCCAGAGTGCGGTTGCACATTGGCAAATTTACATTTAAAAAGTTTACACACACGTTCTATGGCCAAACGTTCCACTTGATCAGTAAATTCCTGTCCGCCATAATATCTACGTCCTGGATATCCTTCAGAATATTTATTGGTAAAAACAGAGCCATTCGCTTTTAAAACATCTTCCGACACATAGTTCTCGGATGGGATTAATTCCAACCCTTCTGCTTGTCTTTTCTCTTCACCTTTTATCAATTTCTCGACATTTTTATCTCGCATAATTTTATTGTATCATATATTGTTTTACTTACACAAAACTCTTTTTGATTAAAAAATTTTATTATTTATGAAAACTAAAAGTTTCTTTTTCACCATTGGATTTCATAATTATCGTGCCCAGCAAATCGGTTCTAAAAATCTTTGCGCCAAATAAAGAAAGGACATCCAACGTATCTTGATGCGGATGACCATATTTGTTGTCTTTGCCATTGGATATAACAGCATATACGGGCGAAACGGCTTTCACAAATTCGGTAGAAGTAGAAGTGCGGGAACCATGATGTCCGACTTTTAAAATAGTACTTGCGAGTTGCGCCGGAGAATTTTTATCAAGAATTATTTTTTCTGTTTTGGTGGTGGCATCACCAGTAAGCATCACCAAGGTTTTGCCATAAGTTAACTTCGCGACAATTGAGCCATCATTTGGGGACCAATCAAAAACATCTCTATCGGGAAATAAAATATCAATCCTTGCGCCGCCGCCGATATTTAGACGCATCCCCTTTTTCGCTAAGATATTTGGAATGTTTTTATTTTTTATTTCTGCTTCAAGATTTTGATAAGTTTTGGAATCATTCAGAGTGCCCGACTCAAACACCTTATCTACTTTGTAAACTTTTAAAACATCTAAAAATCCAGCGATATGGTCTTGGTCTGGATTGGTTATAATAATGGCATCTATGCTCCTATCAAATGGTGACATTACTCGAGCAAGCTGACTTAAAATTTTTCTGGGTGAACCGCTATCTACTAATATTTGTGTTCCCGTTGGCGACTCTATAAAAAGACTATCGCCTTGTCCTATGTCCAGCATGGCAAAGGTAAGACCTCTGTTAGAGCTTTGTAAATCAAGGCGAAAAAGGAAAATATTTATAATTACGAGAATGAAAACTGATATTAACAAACCATACTTCTGGCGTTTTGGGGTCATGTTATAATACTAGCATGACCCTTCTAAAATAATCAGGGTCATGGTGAGTAAGACCGAACCATGAAAAAATTTGAAGAAATGAAATTTAATATTGGACCGCTTAAAGGCATTTCGGCTAAAAATATAGAAGAGCATTTGAAATTGTATATTGGTTATGTAAATCATGCAAATCTTGTTTTGTCTAAAATAGAAGAATTATCGGTAGATGCGGAAAAAAATATGGATATCTTAAGCGGACTGCAAAAAAGATTTGGATTTGAATATAATGGTATGCGAAACCATGAAGTTTATTTCAATTCACTATCGGGTAAAGCCAACACACTAAAAGAAAATAGCGAATTAAAAAAAGCCATATCGTTAGAATGGGGGTCATTTGACAAATGGCTTACATTGTTTAAAACAATTGCGACAACAAGAGGTATCGGCTGGGTAATGCTTTATTTTGATAGAAAAGAAAATAGATTATTAAACGCATGGGTAGATGAACAGCATTTGGGTCAACTTCAGGATTGTACACTTGTTTTAGCTTTAGATATGTGGGAACATGCTTTTGTTTTTGATTTTCAGCCAAGCGGTAAAAAACAATATATAGAAATATTTTTTGAAAATTTAAATTGGGAAGTTGCGGAAAAAAATTTTATAGAAGTAAAATAGAAAAGGAAATATAAAAGTTTTCGCAGTGGGAAGCTACTGTATTGCCCACAAGAAAATTTTTATATTTCCTTTTCGGGTTTAAAAAAACTTTTTAAACTCCTGCCGAAAAGTTTGTAAATAAAATAGGCGTAAATTAAGAGTGTAAGTATAAGCGGAAAGTTAGGAATGGAAAATGACGCAAAAGGAATATTCGCAAAAAAATTAATAACACCAAGCTCGTAATGTAAAAATAAATATGAGATATAACCCAAGGGAACAGCAAATACATACCAAAACACCCCCATAAAGCCAGTCAGGAATCCTAAAAGCATCGTAAATGGAATGAAAGGTAAGATTAAAATATTTGCCGGTAACGCAACCAAAGAAAGATTGCCCATTTTGTAAAGAATAAAAGGTAAAACAAGAACATAAGCAGCGCAAGTTACCGATATGATGTCTCGTAATTCAAAACGAGTGGTAACCCACAAAAAATGTTTTTCAATTTTTGGCGCCAAGAATATCACAGCGACAGTGGCAATAAAAGAAAGTTGAAATGAAACATCATAAACAAGAATAAATGGATTAAAAAGAATCATAAAAATACCCGCCAGAATGAGAGCCCGCGCGACATCATAATTTCTGCCAGTCGCGCGAGCAATTAATGCTAAGGTTGCCATTATACCCGCCCGTACTGCCGTAGAACTCCCCCCAGTCATTAATATAAAAAGTAAAATTGCTAAAATACCCATTCCAATACCGAGATTTTTCGGCAAAAAACTGAACAATTTCATAAACCATTCAGCAACTATCGTAATATTATATCCAGAAAGCGCGACGATATGTATCGTGCCAGTATCAACGAAACTTTGCCTTAAATCTTGACTGAAAGAAGATTTCTCTCCTAAAATTAACCCGCCCATAAGGAGATTTTCCGGGCTTGCCATGACAAAATTCATTTTTTCTAAAAACTTTTCTTTAACAGAAAATAGAGCACTTTTTATAAAATTTCCATTGCCGTAAGAAATTATTTCAACATTTACGTAATTCATTATGTAATAAATGCCGTCTTTTCTTAAATAATTTATATAATCAAATTCTTTTCCTTGATCAGTGATAAAATTTCCCGGCTTTTCCAATTTACCAGAGAAATTTATTTCATCGCCATATCTAAAACTTTCACTAAAATTGGTGGTTATTAAAATCTTAATTTTTTCGTCATTTTTCATAGTTTCAACAGTTAATTTCTGATTATTTTCCCTGATATCTGATTCATCTACTATCTTCCCAGAAAAAGAAACCTGTTGGTTAACTTGTGATTCAAAAATATCTGGCGCGAGTCTGTCTGTTACATGAAATCTCAAAATCCCCAGTGAAATTGCCAATATAAAAACTCCAGTGATAACTCCCCATTTGTTTTTAGAAATTAAGTCAAAAAACAAAATGAGAGCCAACGCAATAACACCTAAAAATATCGCCACAAAAAGATTCACAAAAATAAAAGAACGAAAAAGTACTCCAAACACAAAACCGAAACATATTACATAAAAAATTTTATCTCGCATCTTTTAATTTTACTGGAAAACCTTCGGCAAAACTTGTGGCAATAAGATCGGCGCGATCGTTGTATTTATCTCCGTTGTGCCCTTTTACATAAGTCCATTTGGGCTTTAATTCTATATTTAATTTACACAATTCTTCCCAAAGTTCATGATTTAAAACCGGTTTTTTGGCGGCATTGCGCCAATTATTTTTCTGCCAATTAAAAATCCACTCAGTAATTCCTAAAATGACATATTTAGAATCAGAGACAATTTCTATATCATACACAGGCGTTGCCTGTGTATCTTTGTACTTCCTTAAATACTTCAGTGCTTCTATCGGCGCCGTAAGTTCCATTTGATTATTTGTCGCATGTTCTACCCTGTCCCCTATTTCATGCGCGTGCCCTGGACCACCATAATTTTGTGAGAACAAAATGACGGCGGCCCAACCGGCTTTCCCTGGATTCCCTTTCGCCGCCCCGTCTGTATAGATTATGATTTTATCTTTATTCATTTGATATCAACTATTCTTAATCTTAACTCTTCTTTGCCTTGAAAACGAGACAAATCAAAAGTGGCTAAAAGATTAACTATTTTTTTCTCCATTAAAGGTATTTTAAAAGAATTGTGGTTGGAAAAAAAAGAAATTGCCTTGACTTTTTTATTGTTTGCATCAGAAAAAATAATTTCTAGATGTTCTCCCGAGCCGTTTTTGCCGAACTTTTTAATTTTTTCTATTTTTACATTTTTAAATAAAAAAACAGGTTTTGGATTTCCTAAACCCAGAGGAGCAAGTTTTTCTATTTCACGCCAATTTTTCATGTTTACCAAACTTAAATCGCCCGCAATGTCGGCTTCCTTCCCAAGGACAATCCCTGGGGAATTCTTTAAGGACTGTCCTTTTTGTATTTCAACGAAAGTCATCGATAGAGCTTCTTCTAAAAAGTGAATTTTATCATGATGCACTGTAAACCCGCCCGCCAGCTCATGACCACCAAAATCTATAAAAGATTCATTAGTTTCTGTCATAAGTTCAACCACAGATACCGACCCATTACTTCGACAAGATCCTTTAATACAATCATTTTCATCTTTACCCCAAACAAAAACAGGTTTTTTGTATTCGTCTAAAATTTTTCCTGCCACTAAACCCAAAACACCCACTCGCCATCTTGGATTGCCTACGACTATCACTTCTCTTGTTTCGCGCGTTTCAAATTTTTCAAATGTCTTGTGTACTTCGCGCATAATTCCCATAACAGCGTTTTTCCTTTCATCATTTATTTTTGATAAATGCTCTGTGAGTGCGCCGGCTTCTGTCTCGGACTGCGTAGAAAGAAGTTCAAAGGCGCGCATCGGATCATCCATTCGAGAAGCGGCATTCAATCGCGGGACTATCATAAAACCGATATCATCTTCGGTTAAATATTTCTGATCAATGTTCATTTTTGCCAGAAGTTTTTGCAATCCCGGACGAGGAGATTTTCTTAAAACCTTCATCCCAAAATAGGCAATGACGCGATTTTCACCTAAAAGTGGAACCATGTCAGAAAACGTGGCAAGCCCCGCCATGTCTAGCATCCATTTTTCAGAACCATTTTTTATATTAAAATACTCACTGTATTTCTTGACAAATCCCTGTACTAATTTAAAAACCACTCCGGCTCCGCATAGCATTTTCTCCGGATAGTTATCTACTTTTGGATTTAAGATTGCATAAGCGCGCGGAAGATCATGGGGGGCAAACCCGCCTTCGCTTTCGCTTCGGCGAGGCAAGTGATGATCTGTGATTATCACATCAATACCATCCGCCTCTGCTTGCGCTACTTCAGCTACAGCCGTAATGCCAAGATCAATGGTTATTAAAAGTTTTACTCCCGATTCGGCAAAACTTTTAACGGCATCAAGGTTCAGCCCATATCCTTCCGAATTTCTTTGGGGCATATAGACTTCATAATTTATTTTTTTTCCGTCCAAGGCGGATCCGCCTATGGCAGAAAATAAGTCCTGAATTATAACTGCTCCGGGAATTCCATCGCAATCATAGTCCGCGTAAATAATAATCTTTTCTTCATTTTCAATTGCCTCAAAAAGCCGAACGCAAGCTCGCTCCATATCTTTCATTAAAAAGGGGTCATGCAAATCACGCTCATAATTCGGGTTTAAAAAAATCTCAGCTTGCGCCGGATCAGTAATTCCTCTTTTGGCGAGCAAACTCCGCAATAATTCTCCATATTTTTCCATAGAGCGAATTTTAACACAATTTGCTATAATATACTTATGGAAAATTGTATTTTTTGCAAAATTATAAAAGGAGAAATTCCTTGCGAAAAAGTTTATGAAGATAAAAATTTTTTAGCTTTCTTGGACATAGAACCCGTCTCGGAAGGGCATATTTTGGTCATTCCTAAAACTCATGTGGTTTGGATGCAAGAGGCTGATGAAGAAATGATATTGGGTATTTTTAAACTAGTTAAAAAATTAATGCGCTCGGCGAAAACTGGAATTGGATGCGATTATGTGAATGTTTCCGTAGCCGGCGCAGATGTTCCGCATTTTCACATACATTTAATACCGCGCTATTTTAACGATGGTCTGCCTAAATGGCCGGGCAAAAAGTATCAAGAAGGGCAATCAGGTGAAATAGCAAAGAAAATTATTTCAACGCTGTAATGCCCGGTAAGGTGCCATTCGCGAGGAAATCCAATATGGCGCCACCGCCAGTGGATACGAAAGAAAATTTATGTTCCATATTCATTTCAGAAATCATGGTAACGGTATCCCCGCCACCGATAATGCTTTCCGCTTTTGATAAAGCAACCAATTTTAATACTTCTTTGGTAGATCTTGCGCCACCAACTTCATATTTGCCAAGAGGTCCATTCCAAAGAATCAATTTAGCTGTTTTAATCAATGAGGCAAGTTTTCCCACTGCTTGACTGCCATTATCTAAAATAATTTCATCTTTTTTAACTTCATTTGCCTTTTTGTTGATTAATTTATCCCCTGATTTTACAACAACATAATCTGGTAAAATTAATTTCTTATTTTTTATAATTTTTGAAATTCCATAATTTGTATCACTAACTAAAGATTGTCCAACCTCATATCCTTTAGATTTTAAGAAATCATTAGCCAGAGCTCCACCAATAAAAACATGGTCGGCTAGTTTTAAGTATTTTTTAATTAAAGGTATTTTTGTTGAAAATTTAGCCCCTCCCAAGATAAATAAAAAAGGGTGTTTGGGTTTATTGAAGGCATGAGATAAATTTTTTACTTCTTTTTCTAATTGCAATCCGGCATAAGAAGGCAAAAGCTTGGGTAAAAGAATAATTGATGCATCTTCTCTGTGTGAGACCGGGAAGGCTTCATTTACATAAATATCGCCTAATTTTGCTAAATTTACAGCAAAAATTTTACTGCATTCTTTCTCCCCCGCATTATTCCTTAAATTTTCAAGTAAAATTATCTCGCCGTTCTTCATATTTCTGACTGCTTTTTGCGTTTTTTCGCCGATAATATCTGGAACAAATTTAATTTTTATAAATTTATTTAAAACTTCGGCAACCGGTGCTAATGTATCACCCCCCTTACCCAAATGGGTGATTAAAATTATCTTTGCTGCTTTTTTTTGCAAAAAATTTATTGTGGGTAATGCTTTTTTTATTCTAAAATCGTCCTCTACTTTCCCGTTTTTGATCGGCAAATTAAAATCAACTCTTATCAAGATTTTTCTGCCTCTTATGTTTTTTATTTGCTTAATGCCTCGCATATTTTTATAATTTCGGAAAACTTCTTTGGATCTAAACTTGCTCGACCGGGAAGCAAACCATCTACTCCTCCATTTTGGAGAAAATCTTCGGCATCGCGCTCGTTGGCTGAACCACCGTAAATAACACGGGTGTTGGAAACTATTTCAGGTGAACTGATGTCAGAAAGTATTTTTCGAATAAATACTGCCATTTCTCGAGAATCGGCGGAAGTGGCATCGCGCCGATTAAGAGTCGAAGAAATTGCCCAAATTGGTTCATAAGCAATAATAATTTTTGAGATAGAAGTTTTAGCAACTCCTTTCAAGCATTCATTCACTTGTGTTTTTAAATTTTTAAAATATTCATGATTTGGGTCTCGCTCTTTTTCCCCAATACAGACGATGGGCACAAGACCGGAAGCCAGCGTGGATTTTATTTTTTTATTAACTAGTTCATTCGTCTCTCCCATTGCTCGTCTTTCTGAATGTCCTAAGATTACATATCTTGCGCCGATATTGTAAAGCATTTCGGGAGAAATTTCTCCAGTATAAGGCCCGATATCATCCCAAAAAGCATCTTGCGCGCCGAGCTTTACTTTACTAGTTATAATTTTTGTTAATTTATCTAAGTAAATAAATGGCGCGCAAATTACAACTTCTGTATTCTTAACTCTCCCAACTGATTGAGATATACTGGTGAACCACTTTTCTGCTTCTTTTTCCGTTTGCGGATTCATTTTCCAGTTGCCGATAATTATTTTTTTAGTCATCGTTTTATTATATCATTATTTATTCTACCTCTTTCCAACTTTTAATGCTCCATCCGCCAGTGGGCCCAGAAGTGAAATAATTATTTGCTAACCCTGATGTGTAATTAATTTCTGCGCCGTTATCTATAATAATTTTATATCCTACTACCTCATTTAATTCAACATTATTATTAAGATGCACTGTCCCATTTTGAGCATTTACAAGTATGGCGCCGACATTATTTAAAATTTCTATGGCATTTTGACCAGAACATCCTGTGGGACAAACACTCGTGGTTACAAGTAAAATATAACTGCCCTCCGTTCCGGAACCAAAAAATTGAGCATTGTTGGATAAGATTACTCGTCCGTCAGTCGCGATAATACCGCCCATAGAACCATACGAACTACTTAAGGAAATATGAGCATTGTTGTTCGTGGTAATATTTCCGACCACATAAATAGTATCAGTGATAGTTAAGTCGCTATTGATAGCCAAATCACCAGTAATTTTTTTGGGACCCAAGCTCGTTGGAACCGAGATGGTTAAATTGCCAACAATAACACCTCCTGCTTCAGCGTCAAGTTTCCATTGATCAAGCATATCTTGTGAAATAGGAAAACCAACCGAGGGAGGGTCGGTTTGTGATGTATTGCAAGATTTGTTATTATTTGTTCCGGTTTGACAGAAAAGATTACCGGCAATAGTAGAATTAGTAACCCCACGCGCTATTGCGTCTCCTATACCATTCTGTCCAATGTCTATGTTATCAATAAAACCAGAGGGACCAGCAGAAATAGCAGACCCCGTAACGGTAGCGCCATTGTTTCCAGTAATGGTGCCGTTTGAATAAACATTACCGTTGACTATTGCATTACCAATCACAAAACCCCCTAATCCAGACTGAATACCGTAATTAAAAGAAACCCCATCGCCAGTAGTTAATATAATTTCATTTTTTCTTTGCCTGGAAGAGACATCTCCCAAAGAAGAAATGGTTTTTTCATTATAGCCTGAATCTGTTATGACGGCTGTGGCTGAGTTGCTCCCCAAGGTAATAGTGTTCGTTGAACCTATGGTTTTTCCAGTTTTTAGACGAAAATATGAATCTTCTAACGCTGACTCGGAAAGAAAAAAACTCTGACGAGATTTTATTAAATCATTGGCTATTTTGAATTCACGCACCGAAGGTGAAACAAGTCCGGAAGTTATGGCAAGCGAGATGAAGAGAAAAAATATTACCGATATCAGCATTGCTTGACCTTTATTTTTGCTTGCCCCGTCGTGGCGAGGGTTAATTTCCTTTAATTCTTTCATTTTTATTTTATAACTTTCTGCTTTATGAACTTTATAGCTAATCAATAGTCGCCTCGCAATACGACTGTATTATAAAAATTTTCAATTCGGCCTGTTGCATCTCTCACGCTTTTTACTGACAAACTTGCTTTGACTGCTTTTCCCGCTGGTGTTGTAATTTCCGTAAAAGATAGAGCGGTTATTTGAATATTTGAAGAATTTAGATCTCCTGTAAATACATTATTTTCAATAAGTTGTAAATTAGAGCCAAAAAGTAAAAACTCTACGGTTTTGTTGTTATCTGATTCATCTTTAGCATTAAGTTTCAAATCGTTTGCGCTGATAGAAATTATCTCATATGCTTGTCGGATTTCCCGCGATATCCGTTCCATGACAGCAGAACTTTGAACTAAATCGGCTTGCGCCGTGGTTACTCTAAAAGCTTTGGTCATGGAAATAAGAGAGGTAATAATTGCCAAAGCAAGCACGGAAAAAAGGGCAATGTAAAAAAGCATTTCAACTAATGTGTAACCTCCTTTGATTTTTCGTATTTTATTTTCCATAGATTACGAAAAAATATCAGCTAAATAAAATTGAATAGTTTTGGAAAAAGTTTGCCCGCCTTCTAGCCAAGACACATCTATGGTCGCAAGTCTTGTCTGGCTATCTAATGCGCCGGAAGAAATAAGATCTTCATTTGCATCTCTATAAGCGGAAGAAAATATAATTTTTCTGGTAAAAATATCAATCCCCGAAGGAGAAGTGGACAGAGTCCAAGTTCCGCCGGAGAAAGATAAATAATAATCTGTGGAAAGATTCAAGCTGGAAACATTAACCCAAGCATTATCGCGCGCAATTCTAACCGCTTCTGCCCCTTCCTCAAGAAGAAAAGCCGCCTGAGATTGATGCAGAGATTGTCTAGATAAATAAATAGATTTTTGAGCAACAGCCAAAGCCGCTAAAACCGAAACGACAATAATAGAAATAACAATCAGTATCTCAACCATCATAAAACCTCTTAATTTTTCTAAACTACCGACAGTTTTCATATAATAATTTTATCATACTTTTTCTCTTTAATTTAAGGACTGTCCTTGGGGAAACTCTTTTAAGGACCGTCCTTTTATATTTTAATTTACACTAATTGCGCCGGTAGCGGATATAGTAATGATTTTTGACAAAGAAGATATGGATATAGTAATTGTTCCTGTTCTATCTGGTGTTCCAGACAATTTATTAAAGTAAAGATCAGCCACGCCATCCGTCAGATTTATGGCGGAGATAAATGCCGGAGGAGAAATAAGTATATTTTCGTTGTTGGCATCAGAGGACGAAAAGGTTTGACCTTTAAAAATTATTATTTTATCGAACTCAAAATGCACTCCGTACTCTGAAGAATCTACCGAGGCAAGCGTTTGTGACTTGGCTTTATTAAGAGATGAAGATACGTTAGAAATAGCGGACTTTAAAATCTGATTATCCCTCATTGTTTTAAAAGAAGGCAAAACAATTGCAATCAAAAACCCCAGAATTGATAAAACAATTATCACTTCCAAGATTGTAAGTCCCTTTTTAAAATTAAGCATTATTTTATATTATCTAAAACTGAATAAAGCGGTGAAATCATTGATATGGCGAAAAATCCCACCCCAGCTCCAATTACTATCATTAGCACTGGTTCAATAATCGTCGAAAGATTTTTTGTTTTATTTTCAATTTCTTCTTCATAAAACAAAGCAATTTGAAGCAACATATCTGACAGTTTTCCGGTTTCTTCTCCAACTTGAATCATTTCGGACATCATTATGGGATAAAGATTGTTATTAGCTCCAAAAACTTGAAAAAATGGAGTCCCCTTTTCCACCGATGTTTTCGCTTGATTTAAAACTTGTTTGTAATAAATATTTTGCACCACATCTTCGGTGATTTCAATCGCCCTAGTAATAGAAACCCCAGCAAGTAAAAGGGAAGATATGGTTCGAGCGGTGCGGGCAGTATTTAATTCTTTTGCTATATTGCCAATGATGGGAAGTCTTAAAATAATAAAATCTATATATTTTGCTATAAATCTAGCGCGAAAGAGGAAATATATGCAAAAAGCCACTGTCACAATACTGACAAAAGTTAATGTCAAATTGTTTGAGAAAAAATTACCAAGCCAAACAATAATGCGAGTGGATATGGGTAAAACAACGCCAAGCTCTTTAAAGGTGCCGGCCAGAGTTGGCACCACAAAAGCAAACATTAAAACGCCAATAACAACCATGGCGGAAAGAATTACTCCGGGATAAATGAGCGCTCCGCGTATTTTCTTTGTTAAAGAATGCGCTTTTTCCAAATTCATACCGATATCAAAGAGAGCGCCGGAGAGATTGCCTGATTCTTCGCCAGCGCGCGTCATTGACACAAAAAGCTTGGAAAAAACATCAGGGAATTTTGCCAGCCCGAAGGAAAGCGTCTCTCCGGAATTTATATCACTGGACAGAGACATTAAAATTTTAGTAAGCGCTGAATTCCTTGTCTGCTTTTCTAAAACTGACAGCGCCCGATAAAGAGAAAGTCCGGCTTTGAGCATTCCGCTTAAATTTTTTGTTAAAATAATCTGTTCTCCAATGCTTACTTTTGAGAATATATTTGTAACTTTTGATATTTCACTAAAAAAATTATCTCGTTTTTCTGAAACTGATAAAGGAATATACCCGCGAGATTTTAATTCACGAGCAAGAGAAAAACGATCTGTAGCATTTAATGTGCCTTCCAAAATTTCTCCATTATTTGATTTCGCCCTATATGAAAATAACATCTTTATTTTACTCTGAAACAACACGAAATACTTCTTCTAAAGTAGTCACGCCCAAGACTGCTTGAAAAACCCCATCTTCAAGCATTGTCATCATCCCCTCTTTTTTCGCTTGTATTTCTAAATCATTTTGAGAACTTCCTTTGATAATCATTTCTTTTATGGTAGATGTCACTGTCAATACTTCATGCATGCCAATACGATTAGAATATCCATCTTCAAATTCGCTAGTTTTTACCGCTTTGTAAAAAGGAATTTTATCCCATGTATCTTTTGCGCCGATGATTTTTTCATCCCTTAACAATACAAGCATTCTATCTAAATCTACGACCTTAGATAGATTTTTTATTTCAACCGCCGATAAAAAATATTTTTCTTTATTGGGAAGAAGCTTGCGAATCAATCTTTGCGCAATAATTGTTTTAACTGTAGCCGTTATTAAAAAGGGCTCAACGCCCATATCTATCATTCTGGGTATCGCGCCGGCCGCGGAATTAGTATGAATAGTGGAAAGAACCAAATGGCCTGTCAGCGAAGCGTTCACGGCCAGTCCGGCTGTTTCACCGTCACGAATCTCCCCCACCATTATTATATCCGGATCTTGACGCAGAAGTGAACGAAGTCCATTGGCAAAAGATAATCCTATCTCCGGTTTCACTTGTGTTTGATTCACTCTGGGCATTTGATATTCAATCGGGTCTTCCACTGTGGAAATATTTACTTCGGGCTTGTTCAAAATCTCAATCATGGTGTAAAGAGTCGTCGTTTTTCCGCTTCCAGTAGGTCCGGTGGCTAAAACCATGCCCGTCTTTTGTTTTAATGAATCATGAATTCTTTCAAGACCCTCACCATGAAAACCGAGCGTCTCCAGTGAAAACCCGCGCGCATTTTCTTTTAAAATTCTCATAACAGTTTTTTCTCCAAAAAAAGTTGGCAAAGTTGATACGCGAAAAGAAATTTTTTCTCCATCTTGTTCTTTTTTAAACCTGCCGTCTTGGGGCAATCTTTTTTCATCCAGTTTTAAATTTGCCAACACCTTAACACGGGCAGTTATTCCCGCTCCGGCATTTTTGTCTAATACCATCGCGTCATGCAAGATGCCATCTATTCTGTAACGTATTGTAAGTTCTTTTTCTCCTGGTTCAATGTGAATATCCGAAGCATTTTGCAAAATAGCGTGGAAAATCAAAGAATCAACAATTTTCACTATTGGTAAATCTTCCGCCATTGCTTTTAGTTCCAATTCAGACTTTTCAGCCGTTTCCCGCCCGAACGACTGTTCAGTCGGGCGGGTTTCATTTTCTGTAGTAGAAGAATTCTTAAACGAATTTGATTCTTTCTGAATAATATTTTGAAATTCAACATTTAAACTTTTTCTATATTGCGTGAGTACAGATTTGATTGAAGCAGTATCGGTCAGTCGAGGCAGAATTTTAAATCCGGAACGTTTCTTAATAAAATCAATTACGGACAAATCATCAACATCCAACATCGCCACTTCTAAACCATCTTCCCCGCCTGCGCGGGCAGGACTTTTTTTATAGGCAACGATATTATAATTACGCGCAATCGGTTCAGGAATTAGAGAGATTATGGAAAAATCAATTTTTTGATCAGTTAAATTGACAAAAGGTATTCCTAAAACAAAGGCCTCCATTCGTTTTAAATCGGTTTCCGATATTTTCCCGTCCGAAAGCAAGATATTTCCAATCTTCTGTTTCTTTTCCCGCGCTTTTTTCACCGACAGCTCAAAATCAGAACGTGAAACAAGTCCTGAATCCAAAATAAACTTTTTCAGCTGTTCTTCATTGATTTGCATACATAAACATTATACCAAAAAATCCCCCCAATAAACATTGGCGGGAATTTTTTGTTAATTTTTGTTTAATTTTCTATAAAGGTGGGTCTTTTTTTTACGGTAACCGTCGCTGATGCTGATGCTCCGTTACAAGTTACCGTATAAATGGTAGTTGAAGTTGGGCCGACAGAAACATCGCCAGTTGCGGCGCCACCGGTTGGGGTGAAATTTGTCCCTGCGCAAGACCAGCCGCTTGGTGATTCCCAGTGAAGTATTGAAGAATTGCCTGAGTAGATTGTTGGAGGAGTCGCGGTTAGGGTAACGGGCGAGACAATCGTAATGTTAACTATAGCAGTTTGCGGATTATTAGTGGCATTTGGATCGGAAATAACAATGTCGCAATGATACGTAGCACCGGCAACACCTCCACTAGGATAGACAATAATAGTTAGAGGTTGTTCATCGGCGCCAGGCCCAACTGTTCCTTGCGATATTGGTTGAACATAACAATACCTGTTAGGAAAATCTCTCATCTGTACCATTCCCCCGCCACCAGTATTCATAAGCTCCCAGTTTAAGGTCGCGAGACCGTTATTGTGAATTTTCAAAGTTTGAGGATCGGAATTGCCGGTAACGGGATATGCTAGACTGAAATTGAAAGAGGGTGGAATTAACTGAATTACGGGGGCTTGTTCTATAACATTCAGTTGAGCGATGTCGCTGTAACGACTCGCGCCATAGCCCGTCGCCATCGCTTGAAAGTTGGCAAGACCTAAGTCAGCAGAATTACTAACATTAGCAACTATCAGGGCAGTTCCTGGATAACCAGGGGAAATATCCCTGATGAGTGTAGAAAAATTTATTAAATCACAATTAATACCTCGAGTAGAACAAGGATTTTGAGCTAATTGCGCCGTTAAATTTAGAACACCAAACAGAGAGGTAATTGAAACATCAAAAATTCCTGCGCTACCTCTCTGAACGGTTTGGCGAAGGGGGTAGTCAGGAAGATCAGGGTCGCTAGGATTAATAGAAACAGTAAAATCAGTCACTGTGAAATTAACATTAATGGAATGTTGGGGAATGGGCGAAGCTGTGGCATTAGCGCCGGTGATGGTTAAAGGATAATTGTCTAAAGGCATATTGCTGGGGGTGTCTATTTTTAAGGTTAACGGTGAATTATAATCGGAAGAGGTAATAGGGTTATGGGGAAGAAATGAACAAGTAGCTCCCATAGGACAATTATTAACGGAAAGATTGACATCGCCGGTAAAATTGACTGTCGGTTTAACCTCAAAGTTGTAGCTGCCATAGGTTCCCTTTACGGTCTGAAAAGACCCGTTAGGCTCAAGATAAAAATTCGGCCCGTCGGTAATAATTAAAGTAACAGGTATTGTTTTATTATTCGCCGAATTGCCGTCCGAAAAAGTTACTATGCCGTCATGCCTGCCAATGGATTCACTAGAACTACCGGTTACAATAAGAGCCGTATTATTACATATGTTAGTAGGAAAAGGGCTAATACTAAGCCAATCGCCGGGAGTTTTATCATCACTGGCAACAACAGTTAGGTTGTAGCATGTGTTTATTGTAGTGGGATAAACACTAAACTGTCCGCTCGGATTTGGAACTTGGCCTTGCTCGGCATAAAGAGTTATTGAATCAGGCTGAACACTCCAGCCCCCCGCGGTAGAAGGAGGCGGGGGAGTATTTGAAACAGTTATATTCGTCCACGGACTGCAGTTGTTGTTTTCATCCGATTCAGGAATGGAACCCGCGCTGTTTCTGTTGGTCTTGTCGGCGCAAGCGCGAACAGAATATGTGCCAACGGAGAAAAATGTAACTGAAGGAGAAGTAGCGGTATCGCTTTCGCTGGCCGCAAGCGTTGTCATTGAGGAAGACACAAGGTCAGTGAGCGTTCCTCCGCCATTGGTCGCAGTTGCTGTTTGAAAGAAGTTAGAGAAGCTACTTCCGGTGGAGACGCCGCCAATGTTTGTAATGGTTGAAGAAAAGGTGAGAGGTGTATTAACTACAGCCACATTGGGTATAGGATTGCTGGCAGTTAGATTTGGACTTGCGCAATTCAGTCCGGTTGCCGAAGCAGTATTGGAAAAGGAGGATTCGCTAGAGAGGTTGCGGGCGCTGACCTTGTAAATATAACTTGCGCCCGTGGTAACAGGCGTATCAATATGAGTTATGGTATTAGGGATAAGTATTGTCAAAATTTCTATCCCGTCGCGAAAAATTCTGAAACCATCTTCATTTGATGAATTATCAGTCCAGCTTAAAGCAATTTGAGGGGTAGTGCCAGAACACTGGGCAGTCGCGGTTAAGTTGGAGGGCGCGGCGAGAGCATCTTTGTTGACCGAACAATTTGCGGTAACGCCACCATTAATGCCAGTACAGTCCCATTTATAAAAAGTGGAATCATCTGGAGTATCAGAAAAATTGCCAGAGAGACAAGAGTCTTTTGTGGTTCCACATTGACCGTTAACTGGAGTTGTGGCTGAATCAAGATTTAAAGTTATAGTGTCACTTAATCCACCGCTCCCAGATACGGTTATTGTAACCGTACCAGTAGTAAAATCAGACGGTGTTGTTATTTGCACATTGCCATCAGCGCAATTACTACCTGAACATGTGCCTTGAGCAGACACTGCAAGATACGACATAAAAAAACCGATTACTAAAAAACCAAAAAGAGTTAAATGTGTAAATATTTTCTGTTTCATTTATTTAATATCATTCTCTATATTATATGTAAAATTATATCATAATGGAAACAAAAAAGCCGTCAAGTTATCCCCAAATTTTAATTGTGGACAAAAAGAAAAAACCCTGAGCACAATGACCCAGGGGGAGAGTGAATCGCCACTCTCCAAAGCGTTTGGCGTGATTGCCATTTCAAAACGGATCCATGGGGGCAGAAGACATACCCCCATTCTGGAACAGAAACGCCACCGGGACAATTTTCCCGCCGGGAGAGATAACTCTAAGTTCTACTCGCCCGGTGAATATCTGTCCACCGGAGAACATTTCGTCTCCGAAACCTGGACCCCAGCCTGGGGAAAAATCCCCGGTTTTCGGAGCGGATAGCACCATTGCCACTGCCCCACCATTTTTGGGGATGACCCAGGTTTGGATCCCCATTTTGACCCCCTTGCTATCGTAGAGGTCTCCCTCCACGATAACGTCTAGCTCTCCGGGGTTGCCGATCGCTAGGGCGTAGCCCTGGCGACCATCCGCTGTCCCGGAGAAGGTTCCCCGCCATCTAGGGGCAGGAGAAACTCCAACCTCGGAGGCACACATGCCTCCGAGGTTACACACTTGCACCCACGGGGGTGCAAGCCCGCGAAGAGCTTCGGGTGTGTTGGCCTGGTATCCTGCGAACAGGGTACCGTTTTTATTAACCCCCTCCTCCTCTGGGATGGGGCTAAAAAAATTTTCCTCAGATTGCCCGGGATAAATCCATATCCCCCGGGCAAAATTCTGCCCCACATCCCCCAAGAGTCCACCCTTGAAGGAAGTGATCATGGGTTCAAAGTTCCCGGTATCTTTGTAAAGATACCAGGAGAACTGGACTAATCCAGTTCCAGAATTCAAACCTCGGAGAGTGGTCGTCCACCCTCCTCCAACCGAAAGTCGCGGAAAAAAGAACAACAGCAGACACTGGCTATCTGCCGTATTCGTTGCGAACTCCGCGCACTTGCCGTCTGCAAGTGCGCTCCGTGCAACGAACAAGAATCCCAACAAAAAAATCAAAGAGCGAGAGCGAGCTCTCATAACGCACCTCCAGACCACAAGTTTTAATTCAAGTCAAGTGTATAAAAAACAGTACACTTTGTCAAGCCATATTGTGCATAAAAGGTGAATAAACAAAAAGTCCTCAAAAGAGTTTATTTATAAAGTTTTAAGTGCTAATTATGGGGCTGTGAGAGTTACAGATGGACAAACAAGATCGCCGGGAGCAATGGTTGTACCAGCAGGTAGCGGTAATGTTGGCGTACATGTAATATTTGTCACCTCACTCCCCGACTGACCGGAATTCCAATAATTAAAAGGTATAGTGTATGACTGGCCTGGAGTGACTGTCTTATTTTGGGTGTCAGTGCCTGTATCCGTCCACTTTGCGCTCAAAGCTGGCGTGGCAGGAGGATTAACAGTAAATGGCGCGCAAGCGTCTGGAGTTATATTTACTTCCGTGCCAAAGCCATCGCCACCGTTCAAACAAACTTGGTAATTACCGGCAACAAGACTGCTAAAAGTTCCGGACCCGCCACTTGAAGTCGCTGACCTTCTCTGTCCGGTATCAACACTATCTTTGATTAAATAAACGACTGTAGTCTGTCCGCTATTTGACCCGCTGGTTATTGGCAAAGCATTACTACTCCAAGCAATATCTGCTGAACCCGGGTCAGTATTATCTGTTACAATTGCATTGATATCACCATCAATGTTGACACATGCACCGTTGCCATCATGCTTTTGGACGGAGTCACAAAAAACCCGGGCGTATCCAAAGGGAGCTGAAGCGCTAATTCCAGTTGGAGTATCCTCAGCCATCGCAAACAGTTCAACTCCTTTCACCCAGAAATTAAGAGTTATGTTCGTTCCTACGCCTGATATTGTGCTTCCACAGTTACTATTCTCCACATTTCTCGTAAAGAACGTGCAAGCCGATATTGTACGACTGCCAGCGCAGTTGGATGTGCCACAGGTGCCCGAAGGTTCGCACCCTGACTTATCAGTTCGGTTTAACCAAAAGAATAACCCAGTATGAGTTTCCCCCATCTGCCCAATATCATCCCAAGTTACATTAGGACCATACCATGCTTGATCAATATAAGAGCTATTGTTGTCGGATACGGACCAATTCGCATTACATTGCGCGGAACAGGTGCCAGAACCAGAACAGCTTACCGTTTGTGACTCAGTCGTAAAAGTATGGGAAGCATCTACCTGATTTACAAACAAAAGAAAAAGAATACTTACCACAATTACCATACTTAAAATAAAGAATATATTTTTAAAATTTTGAATTATTTTATCGCTCATAATATTATTTCCTTACCAGAAAACGCACCGTTACCCTTATTGGTTCTGAAGTGCTTATCAAAGAAACTGAATAATTTTTGTAAAGACTAGAAATTTTATAAACAACAACTCCAGTTGAAAATGTTTCGGTTTTATAACTAAGTTTTGAAAATTTTAGAGAATTTTGGATTTCGGTTTTTGTTTTCTCTAATCCAATAGATGAGACATAAGTTCCAGTCAAAGAATCTGTTTTCTCGTCTATTGATATGGTATATGCTCCTTCAAAATCAAAGGATACTGGAAAAATCAGTTTTGAAAGCGTTTCAAAACTTTCACGCGAAATACCGTCTTTTTGAAGATTAATAAGCGTGTCCCCTTTTAACATAAGTTCTAAATAATTTTTTGCCGCGCCGTGATCCGGCTCTAAAATCTGAATCTGCTCAAAGGATTTTTTTGCCTCTTCGTATTTCCCGGATTCAAACTCGCAAATTCCTTTCCATTGCCAAGCAAGAACATTTTTTGAATTATCTTGTATTTGCTTTTCTGCTACTGTAATGCAAGAATCATAATCTTTTTGCTGGGCTAGTTCTTGAAATTTAGCTATGGCACTATAAACTGAAACGGGTGATTTTTTGAATATCCAACCCATTTTTTGAGCGTAAAAAACACTCAACATTAAAATAATCAATACAATAACAACAGCAGTGATGTTTTTCTTTTTATGAGATGAGTCAATAGGCGAAGTGTATTGTGTATTTATTTCTGGTTCCATAAGCGTATATATATATTATAACAAAACGGTTCTCCTTTCCACAAGGATTAAAGGAATAATATAGTGGATAACTATAATGTATTGCACATCCCGTTAGAGGCCGCGAGGGCTCACAGCGACCCTCTGCCTCTAACGGGATTGCATTAAAATAAGTCTTATGATATATTGGTAACGTATGAGTCCTGTGCTAGCGGGGCTCTTTTTGTTTAGTTTATAAAATATAATAGTAGAAATTCATGTTAGACCTAAAAACATTTAAATCGGCGTTGGAGCAACTGGAAGAAGAGAGAAAAATTCCAAAAGAAAAAATATTAGACGCCATAGAGCAGGCCATGGCCGCCGCTTATAAAAAAGATTATGGCAAAAAGGGGCAAATCATAAGAGCTAAATTTGATCTGGAAACCGGTAAAACTGATTTTTTCCAAGTAAAAATTGTGGTTGATGAAAGTATTGCCATAGTAGACACCCCCCCCTATTCCTCCCCAAAGGAGAGGATAGAATTTAAGTCTCCCCCTTCGGGGGAGGTTGGAGGGGGTGAATATTCTGTAAAAGATACCGCTGATGAACGTGTGCACTTCAACGCAGAGCATCACATAATGCTGGAAGACGCGAAAAAAATAAAAAAAGAGGTGGAATTAAATGACGAAGTTATCTTTCCATTGGAACAAAAAGAAGATTATGGGCGTATTGCCGCGCAAACCGCTAAACAAGTTATCATCCAAAAAATCCGTGAAGCTGAACGGACATCCATCATAGACGAATATGGCACTAAAGAGGGAGAAATAATCTCTGGCGTAGTGCAGAAAATTGAAAGAGGAAATGTTTATATTGATTTCAACCGCGCAACGGGAATCTTGCCCGCCGAAGAACAAATCCCCGGAGAATACTGGGAACGAGGACATCGAGCGCGGGCTTATCTTTATTCGGTAGAAGACACGCCTCGGGGAATTAATTTACGCCTGTCTCGCACGCATCCGAAATTCATAGAAAAACTTTTTGCCGTGGAAGCGCCAGAAATCCAAAATGGAATTGTCGAAATAAAATCCGTAGCCCGAGAAGCCGGCGCCCGTTCCAAAATAGCGGTCTATTCAAACGACGAGCATATTGACGCAGTCGGTTCGTGCGTCGGACAAAAAGGAACACGGGTAAATACTATTACGACTGAGCTGGGGGGAGAAAAGATTGATATAATTCCTTGGTCGGAAAATCCAGAAGTTTTTGTTGCCAATTCTCTCTCTCCGGCAAAAGTAATTTCTATTGAAATAGATGAAAAAGAGCATAAGGCCACAATAGAAGTGGCTGACGACCAATTATCGTTGGCTATCGGAAAAGGCGGACAGAATGTCCGTTTAGCGGCAAAGCTTACCGGGTGGAGAATAGACATCAAAGGCGATGGAAAAAGCATTAAGGACGACATTGAAAAAATTGAAGATAAAGTTGAAAAAACTGAAGAATAGAGTTAGAATAAAGACATGGCGAATATAAATCACAAACCTTCAAAATACATGCTGAACTTATTGCATGTCCTTCCTGTTTTTGTAGAAGAAAAAGAAGATGTTATTAACACTATTGTTGAAATAAATTCCGGTAGTATAAATAAATACGAAACAATAACCGAATCAGGACAACTTAAACTTGATCGAGTCGGCTATTCATCGCTCGCCTACCCGTTTGCTTACGGAGCAATTCCGCAAACTTGGGACTACGATAGTGATCCGCTTGATGTTGAAATTATAAACGTCATAGAACCGCTTGTGCCTGGTTGTGTAGTTGAAGCTCGCATAATCGGCGTAATGAAATTTAAAGACGGTGAAGAAATTGACGATAAAATTGTTGCTGTACTTTCGGATGACCGAAGAAGCGACCACATACAATCAGTTGAAGATTTGGGTGAGCAATTTAAGAAAGAAAGCACTTATTTTTGGGAACATATTAAATACCTGAAAAAACCAGGTACTGGTGTAACTAAAGGCTTTTTTAACAAAAATGAAGCCATTAAGGTGGTAAAAGAATGCGAGCAGAGATATAAGGATATTTACTTAAAAAACTTTAATTAAAATTGATTTTGCAAAGTAATCCGCTTGGTGTATAATTGGGACTGGTCTATTATTAGCAAATTTTAAAATATAGAAAATTATGAAAAAATATTTAGGTTCGCCAACCGTTTTGTTTGTCATTTTAGCGATAATGCTCGTTGCAAACGTTCAAGCTACGCGCGCGGAAGATGAACAAAATGGAATAAAAGCGGAAAGGGTTAAATTGAAAACGGAACTGAAGGACAGGCGCGATGAAATACGCATTGAGATAGAACAAAAAAAAGAAGAAATGAAAATAAAAATAGAGACAATGAGAGAAGAGGCAAAGCAAAAAATGGAAGATTTGAGAACTAAAATTAAAGAAGAAAAGGATATAGTAAAAGCAAAAATAAAGGAAGAGAGAATTACGGGCCGAGAAAAAGCCCTGGAGAGATTTGATAAAGCGGTAGAAAGAATTAATAATTTGAAAGAAAAAGTTAATGCCCAAATAATTAAATTACAAGGAAAAGAAGTAGATGTAACAGTCGCGCTGGCTTCTGTGGAAATAGTTGGTACAAAATTAAGCGAGGCTCAAATAAAAATCGCAAAAGCAATTGAACTGCTTTCTACATCAACCAATCAACTTACTCTAGAAGATAAAACAACTTTAAGAACATTAGCAAAAGGAATACAAGCTCTTATTAAAGAAGCCCATCAGGCGTTAAAAGATGCGATTAAATCTTTAAGAGACGCAGTAAAAGCAAAAATTGAAACTAGAACAAACATTGGAGAAGCAGAAAATAGTAATAACAATAACGAGAACGAATAGATTATAAATTAACTCATTAAAAAATATGGAACCAGAAAAAAAATCAAACGGAGCATTAATTGGCTTAATAATAATCATCATTATTCTCATTGTTGGCGGATTATATATGTGGCAAAAGAATAAAAATGTCGTAAACGAAACAAATACTCAAGCAGAAACCGTCACGCCAGAAGATTCTGCTGAGCTAGACACACTCAATCAAGAACTAGATACAACAGACATTGACGTTGGCGCTAATGCAATAAATAGCATACAGTAAGAAACGATGCAAATAACGGTCAAAAAACTGCCAAAAAGCGAAGTAGAAATTGAGGGGGAGTTGAATACTGATTTATTTGAGAATTATTTTGCCGAAGCATTAAAAAAAATCGGTGAAAAGTTAGAAATAGACGGATTTAGAAAGGGAAAAATCCCGGAAAGTGTTCTTGTTTCCAAGATACCTGAAATCAGCATTTTAGAAAAAATGGCAGAACTCGCGCTAGGAGAACATTATCCTAAAATCACAGAGAAAGAAAAACTAGATGTCATCGGCCGACCGGAAATTTCTATCACTAAATTAGCTCGTAAAAATCCATTGGGTTTTAAAATTAAAACTGCGGTATTGCCGGAAATTAAACTTCCTGATTATAAAGCTATCGCGAAAAAAATAATCTCCCTCGGCCATAGCCCTACGGGCGAGGCAAAAATTACGGATGCTGAAAAAGAAAATCAGGCAAAAGAAAAAACTAGATTAAAAATAATTGAAAAAATAATAGAAGAAAGTCTTATTGATATACCGGAAATTTTAATTGAGATAGAATTGGATAAGATTTTATATAGAATGGAATCCGACATTACCCAAATGGGACTCAAGTTTGAAGATTATTTAAAACATCTAAATAAAACAAAAGAAGATTTAAGAAAAGATTTCAGGAAAGACGGCGAGGCGAAAGTAAAATTAGCTCTTGTTTTAAATGAAATCTCCAAAGTGGAAAAAATTGTGGCTGACGAAGAAAATATAGCCAAGGAAGTCGCGCATATATTGGAACACTATAAAGATGCCGACCCTGAGCGCGCGCGAATGCATGCCGAGAATGTCCTGACTAACGAAAAAATCTTTCGGTTTTTGGAAACACAGTAAAACTTGTTAAACTTGCGAGTTTAATAAGTTAAAGTCCAAGAGCGTAAAGCAATAACGCCATACGAACATATAAGCCGTTTTGGGCTTGACGAAAATACGCCGCGCGAGGATCGTTATCTACATCTTTTTCAATTTCATTTATCTTCGGTAAAGGATGCATTATGATTGCATTTTTCTTTAAATTTTTTAAGTGTTTAAATTTTAAAATAAACAAATTTTTTACTTTTTCATAATCTGAATTGTTAGCAAAACGTTCTTTCTGCACGCGTGTCATATAAAGCACATCAAGCTTTGGTAATGCATTTTCTAAGCTTCTTAATTCCTCAAAAAAAACACCGTCATTTTTCAATTCCTTGATAAATTCTCTGGGTAATTCCAACTCCTTTGGAGAAATAAAATAAAATTTATTATTTTTATAAAATCTCAAAAATGGTAAAAGTGACCTTAGGGTTCTGCTGTATAATAAATCTCCGCCGAAAGCAATAGTTAAATTATCAAGGCGCCCGTGTTCTTTTTTGATTGTGTAAAGATCCAAAAATCCTTGTGTTGGATGTTGGTTGGCTCCGTCGCCGGCATTGATAATCGGTTTCGTAGAAACTTTTGAAGCAATCTCTGTTATTCCTGTTTTAGGATGACGTATGACGATAGCATCTGCATAGCAACAAAGCATACGGGTCATATCTTCAATGGTTTCTCCTTTATAAACAGAGGAATTTTCCATCGCATTCTCGGTAGAAATTACTTGAGCACCCAATTTTAACGCGGCCGTTTCAAAAGACAAGCGGGTGCGTGTAGACGGCTCAAAAAAAATACAAGCGACTATTTTATTTATTAAAAGTTTTTTTATTTTATCGCTTTTGCATTGCTTCTCCATTACTGAAGCGCGTTTTAAAATCTTTTCCAAGTCATTTTTATTAAATTGATTTGCGGAAAGTATGTGTTTCATATTTTTTACTTTAATTTATAATTAATTTAAATACTCTCTATACGATCTAATTTCTAAATCTTTTATATTATAATGCGCAAGAGCTTTAATGAAAGCTCGCGCCAAATGCAAATCGGTAAATAATGGAATTTGATTGTCAATGGTGGCTCGGCGGATACGAAAACCATCAGTCGTGCTCCGTTGCCTCTCATGATTTTCAACCTTACTTAAATTTACCACAAAAGAAACTTTTTTGCTTTCAATAATATCTATAACGTTAGGCGCTTCTTGATATGCTTTGCGCAGTATCTCACAATTTATTTTATGGCTTTTAAGAAATTCTGAAGTGGTATCGGTTGCAAAAATTTTGTACCCCAAGCCGAGCAAGGTCTTTGCCGCTTCCAGAAATTTAACCTTATTAAGATTTCCGCCTAAAGAAAGCAAAACTATTTTTTTATCAAATCTAAATTTATTCGTACTTATGATTGATTTGAGTAATGCTTCGTCATAATCGCGTCCAAAACAGGCTACTTCTCCGGTCGAAGACATCTCTACGCGAAGCACTGGATCAACTCCCAAAAGCCGTGAAAAAGAAAACTGCGGGGATTTCACGACTACGTTTTTCGGATAAGAAACATGCCGCAACTTGGCCTTGCCCATAAAGCTATCCACGGCTATCTCCGGAAAATTTACATCCATCGCTTTGGACAAAAGAGGAAATGTTCGACTGGCGCGCAAGTTTACTTCAATCACAAAAGGATGATTGTCTTTTACTAAAAATTGAATATTAATTGGCCCCGTCACTAACAGTTCCTGTGTAATTTTTCTAGAAATTTCCCGTATTTGAAATTCGGTAGAAGCATATACTCTCTGGGTCGGATATACTATTGTCGCATCTCCAGAATGCACCCCGGCATTTTCTATGTGTTCAGAAATACCATAAATCATTAATTCTCCATTTTGGGCCACAGCATCAAACTCAAGCTCCTTGGCATTTTCTATGTATTTAGAAATGGTAATTGGATGTTTTGGAGAAAGCACTGTTGCTTTATTCACAAAATTAAATAATTGTTTTTTGCTGTAACACACACGCATAGCTGAACCTGACAGCACATATGAAGGTCGTACTAATATTGGAAAACCTTCGGCTTTTGTGAATTTAAGAGCTTTTTTCATATTAGTGAAACTTTGCCATTTAGGCTGAAGAATATTTAACTTGTCTAAAAATGCTGAAAATTTATTTCTGTCTTCGGCTTTGTCAATATCTACCGCTTTTGTTCCTAAAATATTATAACCCTCCCGTGAAAGTTGATTTGCTAAATTATTAGGTCGTTGACCACCCACAGAAATTATTAAACCAAAAGCCCCCTCAAATGCAAAAATGTCGGCAATAGTTTCAAATGATAAATTTTCAAAATACAAACGATTCGACATATCATAATCAGTTGAGACGGTTTCCGGATTGCAATTTATAATAATAGACTGTTTTTTATGTCGTTTTAACGCTAAACTCGCATGCACACATGACCAATCAAACTCAACAGAAGAACCAATATGATACGGCCCACTGCCCAAAATAACAACGGCATTCTTTCCAATTGGAGACACATCATGATGAATTCCATTATATGTTAAGTATAAATAATTAGTTTTAGCTGGCATTTCCCCAGCCAATGTGTCAATGGCAAAAACAAATGGAGTAATTCCTAAGTCAATCCGCCGTTTGCGAATTTCTAATTCTGTTTTTTCGCATAGATTCCCAATTTTTTTGTCGGAAAAACCAATTTGTTTTAGGTTCAATAAATTTTCTTTGTTTAATGATTTTTTCTTTAAAAATCTTTTTTCTATATTTACAATATTCCGTATTCTATACAAAAACCACGGATTAATGCCAGTTATTTTATAAATTTCTTTAATACTAGTTCCCTTCCTGATACTTTCTGCTATGGCAAAGATTCTTCTAGGGGTCGGAATGTTTAAAAAGTTTTTTAGTTCCTTGTTATTTTCAAAATCATTATCTGTAACACTTTCAATCAAACCAGATTGCATTCGTATTGCTTTCTGTAGGGCTTCTTCAAAACTCCGACCGATGGCCATCACTTCACCCACGGACTTCATGGCGCTGCCGATTTTCTCAACAGCACCGACAAACTTCACCAAATCCCATCGCGGAATTTTTACCACTATATAATCAAGCGCCGGCTCAAAAAAACTCTGTGTAACTTTTGTAATTTTATTTTCTATTTGCAGTAAGCTCTGACCTAAGGCAAGCTTGGCCGCCACATAAGCAAGAGGGTAACCGGTCGCCTTAGAGGCCAATGCGCTGGAACGAGAAAGACGCGCGTTGACTTCAATTACAAAATATTTCAGCTCCTCATCCCCTTTCCCTGAGGGAGAAGGGGACGGATTAAGCGCAAACTGCACATTACACTCTCCCACAATTTTAAGACTTTGAACAATTTTTATGCTGGCTTCTCGCAGATTATGATATTCTTCATTATTTAATGTCTGACTGGGCGCGACGACAATAGAATCTCCAGTATGAATCCCAAGCGGATCAAAATTTTCCATATTGCAGATTGTCACGGTATTGTCAAATTTATCACGCACCACCTCGTATTCAATTTCTTTAAAATGATGCAAATATTTTTCAATCAAAACCTGCGGAGATATAGTGAGAGCTCCCTTGACTATTTTTTCCAACTCTTTTTTATTTTTAGCCACGCCAGATTTTTGTCCGCCAAGCGCAAAATCAGCCCGAATCATTAAAGGATATCCTATTTTAAGAGCTATTATTTTTGCTTCTTTTAAATTAGTAGCGCTACCGGAAGGCGGAACAGGAATACCGATATTTCTCAAGTGTTCTGCGAATTTTTCCCTATTTTCCGTCAATTCAATAGATAAAATCGGACTACCAAGAATTTTTACATTGTATTTTTCTAAAATGCCTTTTTTCTCAAGAGCCAACCCGCAATTTAGCGCCGTCTGTCCGCCAAATGACAACATAATTCCATTCGGCTTTTCTTTGGCAATAATTTTTTCCACGAAATAATCATTGATAGGCAAAAAATACACTTCATCCGCCAATGATTTAGAAGTTTGAAAGGTCGCGATGTTGGGATTGATTAAAATAACTTTAACATTTTCTTCTTTTAGGGCTTTAATTGCTTGACTGCCGGAATAATCAAATTCCCCGGCCTCGCCGATCTTGAGCGCGCCGGAACCAAGAATCAATATTTTTTGAAATTTATTTTTCATTTTTTTATTTTTATTCCAGCTTTTTTTAAAAAATAATCAAATATCCAATCAGTATCGGTGGGTCCAGGACTAGCTTCAGGATGAAATTGCACGGACATTATTGGCAAATTTTTATGAATGATACCTTCATTAGTATTGTCATTTGCATTGTAAAACCATTCTTTAAATCTGTTGGGGATTTTTTTTACTGCAAAACCGTGATTTTGAGTTGTTAAATAACATTTATTGGTCCCTCTTTCTACGACGGGCTGATTTTGACTTCGGTGACCAAAAGGCAATTTGTAAGTAGTGCCACCACACGCCAAGGCTAAAATTTGATTACCCAAACAAATCCCCAATATGGGGATTTGTTTGGTAATAATTTTTTTCACATTTTTAATAGTAATTTTTACTATTGTGGGATTACCAGGACCATTAGAAATAACTAAGGCCGAAAATGCAATCTTGAGTTTCGTAACGTCTGTGTCCCATGGCACTACCACAACTTTTAAATTGCGTGCCACCAATCTACGTATAATATTTTGTTTCATGCCACAATCAATCAAAATAATTGTTTTCTCTCCTGTTTTTTCTTTTTGACCATAGGATAAAAATTTTTTTGTACTTATTTCTTTTACTAAATTTCTTAAATTCGGATCCTCAAATTTTATATTTTTGTTGCTCAAAAGAATTTTCCCCAAATTAGAACTTCCACTTCTTAATTTTTGCGCTAAAGCTCTTGTGTCTTTGATTTGGAGTGCAGGAATTTTTTCTTTTTTCAACCATTCCCCCAGCGTCATTTTCATAGCATGGTGCGACGGCGTATCTATGTAATTGCAAACTATTAATCCGGCAACTTGAATCTCGGCAGATTCCCAAAGTTCTTTTTTGGGCACGCCATAATTTCCGATTAATGGATAGGTAAAAATTAAAATCTGACCCCGAAATGATGGGTCGGTTAGAGCTTCCGGATAGCCCACCATGCCAGTAGCAAAAACTATTTCGCCAGAGACAGATTTATCAGCGCCAAAACTTTTGCCCAAAAATTGAGTCCCATCCTCAAAAACCAGTTTTGCTGTTTTGCTTATTTTATTTGACATACGTTTTTCCTTTAACTACAGTCATAACAACACTGCCTGGAAAAATCATCCCCTCAAACAGCGACCAGCCACATTTAGTTTTTAAAATATTTTTTGTAATTGTGACTGGTTTATTCATATCAATGATCGTTAGTGACCCCACAAATCCTTCTTTTATTTCCCCATACTTGTTTTTTATAAACTGATTTAAAAAGTTTGCGGGATTTTGTGAACAAACCCTTTCAATTTCTTGTGGTGTAAAATTGTGCTCTTTCGTCAGCCATGCGATAAATGAACCGTAGGTATCCAAATGCGTAAGTCCAGAGATGCCTTTTTCTTTTTCTTCTATTGTGTGAGGAGCATGATCGGTGGCTAGATAATCTATATCGCCACTTTTTAGCGCAGCGATAAGCGCTAAACGATTTTCTTTTGACTGCCTTATAGGCGGATTTACTTGAAACTTTTTGCGATTATCGCCCAACATCGTTTCATCAAAATATAAGTGGTGCGGAGTTACTTCTACAGACACATTAATCCCGCGAGTTTTTGCATCCATTATTTTTTTTATTCCTTCAATAGTAGAACAGTGAGAAATTTTTCCAGTTAAATTATATCTTTCAATTAATTCAAGGGCGAAATCAATGGCTAAAATCTCAGCTTTCGCTGGACGCCTGCTTTCGTGTGTCAGCCCTGATTTGCATTCCTCTAAAACTTCTGGGTCTTCACAATGAAAAGTCACATTTTGACCTTTGTATTTTTCAAGAGCAGTTTCTAAACTTTGGCGTGAAGTAAAAAATAAATCCCCCACTGATGGCCCCATAAAAACTTTATACGGGACTTTCCCGAAAAGCGGTCTAGTTTTGGGACCAATACCAGCGTAAAGCAAAACAGTAACGGAAGATTTTTTTGTTAAATTATTTTTTGCTTCATAACTTGCATCATCTATTGGCGGAACGGGATTATTGGGCATTTCCGCGAAAGCCACAACTCCGCCATTGATGGCCGCTTGTCCGGCTGTTATAAAATCTTCTTTGTAATCTTGTGTATGGCTAGTATCTTCTCGCGCATGCACGTGTAAGTCAATGAACCCTGGAAAGATAAATTCATCTCTAAAAATAAAATCGGCGTCACCTGTCGGTTCGCCGATTTTATTTATTATTCCGCTTTGGTCAATTTCTATCCTTCCGCGAAAAACTTTATCTATATTTACGATATTCCCTTCTATTGTGAGCATGATGTAATTTGGTACATTGCCTAGGATAGTAGCACCCCGCCCCAGATGGATCAAGTGGAAAACTAAAAACACAATAAAAACTTGAAAAAGTTATAAAATAGAATATAATAAATTATATTACTTTTTGAATGGTCTGGCTGGGGTAGGGACCCAGAGAACCGAGGACCTGAAAAAGGAATATAATTTATGCTTATTCCAACAGTTATAGAAAAATCACAGTTTGGGGAAAGAGCTTATGATATTTATTCACGACTTTTGCGCGAGCGTATTATATTTTTAGGCGGACCAATAGACGACCATACTGCAAATATTATTATCGCCCAGCTTCTTTTTCTAGAATCGGAAGATAGTAAAAAAGATATATACCTTTATGTAAATTCCCCCGGGGGATCAGTTACTTCCACGATGGCAATAGTTGACACGATGAATCATGTCCGTCCGGACATTTCCACTTTTTGCGTCGGTTTAGCCGCTTCCGGTGGAGAAGGAATATAATTTATGCTTATTCCAACAGTTATAGAAAAATCACAGTTTGGGGAAAGAGCTTATGATATTTATTCACGACTTTTGCGCGAGCGTATTATATTTTTAGGCGGACCAATAGACGACCATACTGCAAATATTATTATCGCCCAGCTTCTTTTTCTAGAATCGGAAGATAGTAAAAAAGATATATACCTTTATGTAAATTCCCCCGGGGGATCAGTTACTTCCACGATGGCAATAGTTGACACGATGAATCATGTCCGTCCGGACATTTCCACTTTTTGCGTCGGTTTAGCCGCTTCCGGTGGAGCCATTATTTTATCCGCCGGCAAAAAAGGCAAACGTTATATTCTACCAAACGCGGAAGTCATGATTCACCAACCCTTGGGTGGAGTAGAAGGTCAAGCGACAGATATCGCTATCACCGCCAAACATATTTTGAAAACTAGAGATAATTTAAATAAACTTTTGGCAAAAAATACTAGCAAGTCATTAGCGCAAATAGAAAAAGACGTGGAAAGAGATTTCTTTATGGATGCCGAAGAAGCGAAAAAGTACGGAATCGTTGATGAAATAGTCACTAAATCCAAAGCTCCAGTCCCAAAATCCAATAATTAGTAGACATATTTTTCTTTATCTGTTATACTAAACAAGTTGACTTTAAAAATTTATTTTTACTTGGTTTAGAGGAATATTCCATATATTATGAAGTTTTCATGTGTAGGAGAAATAGTTGAAATCTTAAAGGAGTAAAACCCTGCCCGTAATGCTTGCAGCATAGCTGATGCAGGCGGGCGCAAATATAGTGGCATGTTCTTGTAGGCTGACACAAAGCTTATGGGTATAACATTGATAATAATTTTATTAGGCGCGGGAGCGCTCCTTTTGGGTGTTGGCATAGGATACTATCTCCGTTTGATTATCGCATTAGGAAAAAGAAGGTCTATAGAAATAGATATAAAACAAATGATGGTTAGCGCCAAGGAAGAAGCGCAGAAAATTACCGACGAAGCCAAAAAAACATCAGAGGGTAAATTGGAAGAATTAAAGGAGGAAGAAAAAAAGAAAGAGCAAGAATTTAAAGAAACGGAAAAAAGACTTATCAAAAAAGACGAGTTTTTGGATGCCAGACAAGTTGAGATGGATAAAGAAGTTGAAAATATTAAACTAAAAGTAGAAGATATAAAAAAGATTCAGGAAAAAGTGTCAAAAATAGAAGAAGAAAAAAGAACTGAATTGGAAAGAGTGGCAAAATTGACAGAAACGGAAGCTAAAGAAGAATTGTTAAAAGATATTGAGAAAAAATATGAAGAAGATATACTGGTTAAAATACAAAAACTAGAGAATAATAACGAGGAAAAATTAGACAGAAGAGCGAAAGACATTTTGGCTACTTCCATTCAGCGTCTAGCTTCAAGCACGGCATCTGAATTAATGACAACGATAGTTGCCATTCCTAATAACGAAATCAAAGGCAAAATAATAGGAAAAGAAGGCAGAAATATCAGGGCTTTTGAACGAGTCGCTGGAGTTGAACTTATTGTGGATGATACACCCGGCTCAATAATCATCTCCTCATTTGATCCCATCAGGAGGCAGGTGGCGCGTTTAGCATTAGAAAATTTAATCCTGGACGGACGGATTCAACCGGCCAAAATTGAAGAACTGGTTGAAAAAGCAAAAGAGGAAATAAATAAAATAATTAAGGAAAAGGGCGAGCAGGCGGTTTATGAATGTGGAATATTCAATTTTGATCCGCGAATTGTAGCTATCATTGGACGATTGTATTTCCGCACCAGTTATGGACAAAATGTGCTTCAACATTCCATTGAGATGTCTCACATCGCTGGTATGATTGCGGAGGAACTTGGCGCAGATGTGACAATAGCTAAAGCTGGGGCCTTGGTTCATGACATCGGCAAGGCGCTGGACCATGAGGTGCAAGGCACGCATATTGAGATAGGTATGCGAATTTTACAAAAATTTGGAGCAGATGAACGTATCATCCTGGCGATGAAAAGCCACCATGAAGACTATCCTTATGAGACAATTGAAGCTGTCATCGTGCAAACTGCCGATAGCATCTCCGGCGGACGACCCGGCGCGCGCCGTGATTCGGTAGAGAATTATCTAAAAAGATTGCAGGAACTTGAGGCATTAGTAAATGTCTTTCCCGCAGTGGAAAAATCATACGCTCTTCAGGCCGGCCGTGAAATTCGCATCTTTGTTACTCCAGAAAAAATCTCCGACGCGGAAGCCAAGCTGATGGCTCGCGATATCGCCATAAAAATAGAGCAGGAACTCAAATATCCCGGGGAGATTAAAGTCACAATGATAAGAGAAACAAGGATTATTGAATACGCCCGGTAAAAATCTTTGAAATATAATTTTTTGCATCGCACTTGCCTTAAAAAACCCTTGGTATATAATGAACAAGTGTTAATTTTATAAGTTAAAGACCTCCGTTATGGTGAGGCAGGGTCGAAACATTACAAAAATCACTTTTAAAATATATGAATAAACAAGGATTAGCTGACTGGGTACACGGAAAGCTTGGCGGTACCAAGGTGCAAGCTGAAGAAATCGTTGACGGATTGTTCAACGCCATCATTGATACTTTGAAAAAAGGCGGTGAAGTTTCAATCGCTGGCTTTGGAATCTTTTCTGTAAAACAAAGAGCGGCTCGGATGGCTCGCAACCCAAAGACCGGAGAGCAGGTCAAGGTGGTGGCCAAGAAAGTTCCAAAATTCCGACCGGCAAAAGGTTTAAAGGACACGATTGCGTAAACCTGCCTCGCCTGTGACGCGAGTCAAGGCGGATTCTTTTCGCGCGAAAAGAATTCTAAAATTAAAAAGCCCCGCAAGGGGTTTTTTAATTTAAACTTTTTAATCCCCAATTAATGCTTTAAATACGGAGACGGGATTGAACTATCACTGTCGTGACTATTTCCAAAACCAACTTTTCCTATACCACTTTTTTCAGCTTCTTGAAACGCCTTCATTAAATCCTTTGCGTTGTTGGCTGTCCCATTTTTCATTGCCTGACAAATAGCACAGTCATCAAAACCTTTCCACTCATCTTTTCTATTTTTATTCTTCTCTTTTTTCATTTTAATTTTCTCATTATGAATAAATACTTAAAACCCCTTTAATAGAAATTATACTGCCTTGCTCGGTTGTGCCAAACTCCTGTATTGGATCAACAAAAATCTAATCTTCTTATATCATCTTTTGTCAAACCATATTTCATAAGCATTTTTCCATTTCTCAAAAATGCTCCCCGTTCCTGATGGTCGTTTTCTGGGTGGTAATCAATAATTGAATCTGCATAACTGGCGAAAAGGGTTTCCCGGTCTTTTTCACTAATTTTTTTAATTTGTATTTGTAGTTCCCATTCTTTAATAAATTCTAATAATCTTTCCACTGCTTCCCCATTATTAAAAGAAAAGATAGCGTTATTTGTTTTTAATCCCACAGATTGTAAAATTTCTGTTGCGTTCATAAATTTCTTAATTATTTTTTCCATTCAATATGTCCATTAATGTCAAATCTTTCATAGACTTTCAAAACTTCTTCACAGAATTTTTTAGTTTTTTCATCACCAATTTTTATTGATGCTTCCCAAAGCCGAATTAGCATTTTCTTTCCACTTTCTGTCTGTCCATAATTTTTCTTTCTAAAATTACAGATGGGGCACAGTGTTTGTCCGTTATCAACCATTGCTTTCCCCCCTTTATCTTTAGGAATTCTATGATCTGCATGTAATTCATACCCTTCATCTTGTCTTCTGCCACATTGCACACAGCGGTAATTGTCCTTCTCAAAAATTTGTTTTTTCTGTTCAGATGTAAAATCTTCTAACTCTCTTTGTTTAACCATGCTAGGATCATAACGGTAAATTCCTTTTTTAACTTTAACTAAAAATCCGGTTTGGTGTAGATTTCTAATGGAACGCCATGTGTCTCTAGGTTTTTTGTTATATAACTTTTTATATTTTGTCTCAACCCAATCAACAACTGGGCCATGTGACATATCTTCTTTCGTATGTGCCTTAAAATATTCAATGAGTAAGTCTTTAATTGATTTATTCTTTTTCATAATTTTTTATATTAAGCTAGATTAATTTAGTTTTACTTCCTTGTTTAAACGTTCTATCGCAATATTACAATATTTTTCGTCAATATCAACCCCTATGCCTTTTCTGCCATGTAAATAAGAAGCAATTAATGTAGAACCACTACCTAAAAATGGGTCTAGGACAGTATCACCAATAAAACTAAATAATTTTATGCATCGTCTCGGTAATTCAACTGGAAACGGAGCAGGGTGTCCACCGGCTCCTTTTTTACTTTGCCCATTAAAAGTCCATACTCCATTCGTCCAATCCATAAATTCTTTTTTTGTAATATCATTTTCCCTACTAAGACCAGTTTTTTTCCAGCTGTTTTTATATAAAACTAAAATTAGTTCTACCGGAGCAATAACATAAGGGGCAGAAGCGGACATGAAAGATCCCCAAGCGGTGCGACGTGATATGTTCCCCTCGTTCCAAATAATTGTTGAGTGATATTTCCATCCGACTTTTTTTGCGATTTGTGTAATATCTGCACCCACAGACTTTTGCCCACCTTTATTTTTATCAAGAGGTATGTTTAGTAAAAATCTTCCTTCATTTTTTGATAAATCAAAACATTTTTTAATCCATTTTTCAGTAAATTCTAAATAGTCTTCATAAGATAAATTGTCACCATTGGAATTGTAATGAATATCAACATTATAAGGTGGTGACGTAATGATTAAGTCAACAGAATTTTCTGGAATAGAATTAGTTGTTAAAATATTATCTTTGTATATTGAAATGTTTTTTGCCTCAAAATATGAGGTATTAGCATTTTTTTTTGCTAATTTTATAATTGTTTTTGGTCTTTGCAATGTGTTCAACATAGTTCTATTATAACATTTTAATACTTTCTAATCACCGCTTTTAATACCGCTATTACATTTAAGGAATGTTCCGGATGTATTGGCTTATAGTTTTTATTCGCCGGTTCGAGCCAGACCTTGTTTCCATTTTTGTAAAAATATTTCATTGTAAACTCACCGTCCACTTCGGCAATAACTATCTCTCCGTTTTTTGCTTGATTGGCTCGTTCAACAATTACCATATCTCCTTTTTCTATGTGCGCGTCAATCATAGAATCGCCGTCAACCTCCAGCATATAAGTAAGTTCTTTTTTCCCAACAAGCATATCATCTAAGTTTATAGTATCAGTCAATTCCTCATCCACGGTTGCCGGCAATCCGGCGGTCACCAGTCCGAGCATTGGAATTTCTCCAAAAGAATCGGCCGGGATGAGCCGACCCAAATGATCTTTCGCCACTAATCCCGCCTCTGTTAATTTCTCTACAACTTTAAACACGGCATTCTTGGATTTAAAACAGAAAAGTTTCAGCATTTCAGAATAAGTGGGCATTCTTTTGTTTTGCGAGTAAAAAGATTCTATTTTGGTTTGATATGGATTACGCATATAGATTCTTGCGGAAGAATAAGTGAATCATTCTTTGCGCAAGACTTCGCCTGGTGTGGTAGCGAACTTTTTGCAAGAGTAATTTATGATCTCTAGCTTCTTTAAAGTACGCTTCACCCTGAAGAATTTTCAAATCAATTCTCTTGTTAATCTTTTGTATCTCTTTCTCAAGCATCTTGAGATATTGTGTTTGTGACATATGTGATTTTAAATGAACGAAATGATTATTAAAATCTTTACCCCGTTAAATGATTCTAGAAGAATCAATTTTTGCTTTGCAAAAATTATTTAACCGGGTTGAATATATAATATACTCGCTCCGTTCGTTATTTGTAATACCAATAGTATAAGTGAACGAGCGTTCACCTGTCAACAAGCCACCTGTGGATAACTAAAACAGCTAGGCAAAGCCTAGCTGTTTTCTAATGTTGGGTTTGAAATAATTTTTACCTTTTACCATTTTATATTTATGATAGTCTTTGCTCATATGTGAAAGATGTACTTCT